>Ga0181593_10000293_pt1 | contig 42733 bp, 30 predicted proteins | sample 071ome_19_FD_133756 | JGI IMG/M metagenome (GOLD analysis project Ga0181593, IMG submission 133756) | Coastal salt marsh microbial communities from the Groves Creek Marsh, Skidaway Island, Georgia - 071413AT metaG (megahit assembly) | ecosystem: Environmental > Aquatic > Marine > Intertidal...
CGTTGTTTCGCCAGGGCCAGACCGCCGTCACCAGCAGCCTGACTGCCATCAACGGCATGTACGAAGACAATCTTTACCTGTCCAACCTGACCGAGTACCTGGATCACCAGATACCCGAACCTTCGGGCGACAAGGTGGCCGGCCCGAAACCCGAGGACGGTATCCGCTTCAACAACGTCAGTTTCTCTTACCCAGGCAGCACCAGGCCCGCCCTGGAAAACATCAACCTGCATATCCGTCCCGGTGAAAGTCTGGCTATCGTTGGAGAGAACGGCAGCGGCAAGACCACCCTCATCAAGCTGCTGACGCGACTTTACAGTCCCACCGAAGGTTCCATCTCCTTCGAAGGGCTCGACCTGCAGGACTGGGACGTGACGACTCTGCGCCAGAAAATAGGAGTCATATTTCAGGATTTCGCCCGTTACCAGCTGCTGGTCGGGGAAAACATTGGTGTTGGAGATATTCGTCATATCGACGATAGCAACCGCGTTGCGGAGGCAGCCGACAAGGGGCTGGCTGCAGACTTCATCGAAGATTTGCCAGAGGGCTATGGTACTCAGCTGGGGACCTGGTTCCGGGCCGGTAACGAACTCTCCGGAGGGCAATGGCAGAAGATAGCGCTTTCACGCGCCTTCATGCGCAGCGAAGCCGACGTCCTGATACTCGATGAGCCGACAGCCGCTATCGACGCCAAAGCGGAGGCGGAAATTTTTGCCCACTTTCGCGACCTGACTGCCAACAGGATTTCAATTATCATTTCCCATCGGTTTTCCACGGTGCGCATGGCGGACCACATCATCGTGCTGGACAGGGCGCGGGTGATAGAAGAGGGCGATCATCAGAGTCTGCTGGCTGCCGCCGGCCAGTACGCGAGACTTTTCAAGCTGCAGGCGGCCGGGTATCAATAGGACGGTGTTTTGATCGTTAACTTTCTGGTCGGCGCGTCGGTATGTTTTGCCGGCACCCTGCCGTTCGGCCCGATCAACCTGACAGTCGCAAAAATCACCATTGAAAAGAGCCGGCTTCGAGGCTTCGAAGTTGCCGTGGCTGCTGCCGCGGTCGAAACTTTCCAGGTCTTGCTCGCTGTCTGGTTCGGCCTGGTGATCGGCGCGTTTCTGGAAGGTAACGTCATATTCAGGGCGGCGGTGGCAACCGCCTTCCTGCTGATCGGCGTGGTTGTATTCCGGCGTCGGCCGGCTGAGAGCCTGGCTGCGGACGATCATTCTTTCGGCTCGGAATTCAAAACCGGGCTGCTGGTCGCCGCACTCAACCCCCAGGCTATTCCTTTCTGGATTGTCGCCCTGGCAGCGATTAACGACTACACGGACCTCACTTTCCAGGGGCTGGAGCTGGCGTTGTTCCTGGCGGGCGTTTTTGCTGGTAAGGTGCTGGCGCTAACTGGTTTCATCATTGCAAGCGATTATCTCAAGACCCATCTGCAACAGAGCGGTAAACTGGTCAATTATGCACTTGGAAGTGTGCTGATAATTATCGGTGTTCTGCAATGGCAACGCCTTTTATAGGATGTCCGATACCGTCACTTCTTAACCGGCTGTAGCATAGTCAGAATTGTCTCAGTCGTTTATGCGACAGACCAGCCCTTTCAGGTACTGGCTTTCCGGGAATGCCAGGGCGATCGGATGATCGGGCGACTGATGCAGGTATTGGATAATCTCACCCTCGCGCCGCGCATCGAGCAGGGCATCCGCAGTGATTTTCTGAAACAGTTTCAGGTCGATTCCGCCTGAACACGAGAATGTGATCAGCAGACCGCCGGGCCTGATCAGTTTCACTGCCTGCAGAGCCAGGTCTTTATAGGCGCGCGAAGCCTTCATTACCTGGTTCTTGTGTTCGGCAAACTTGGGTGGATCAAGGATTACGATATCGACCTGGCGATTCTGTTTCTGCCAGTCGCGCAGCAGGTCTCCGACCCGGGCTTCCTCGGTGGTGTGACGCTCTTCATCGAGGGCATTGCATCGCAGGTTACGCTGCAGGATTTCCAGTGCCGGCCGGGAGGAGTCGACACTGGTTACATGACTGGCGCCCGCCGACAATGCGGCGACCGAGAACGCGCCGGTGTAAGCGAAACAGTTGAGTATCTGCTGGCCAGCACAGTAGCTGCGGATCAGATTGCGGTTTTCAGCCTGGTCCAGGTAGAAACCGGTTTTTTGTCCGGTACGGACGTTTGCCTCTAGCTGTAACCCGTATTCCTGAATGATCAGGGAATCTGGCGGTTCCTCGCCCCACAGCACTCCTTCTGCGGGTGTCAGTCCTTCTCTTTTGCGGGACGCGCTGTCCGATTTTTCGTAAATACCCTGACAACCGGTCTGTTCTGCCAGTAACTCTGCCAATAGAGGCTTCCAGCTTTCCAGTCCTGCAAACTGGAACTGGCACACCAGGAAATCGTTGTACTTATCCACTATCAGTCCGGGCAAATGGTCGGATTCACCGTATACCAGCCGGCACGCACTACGATCCGGACTGTCCAGCAGAGCTCGTCGCTTGGTGATCGCAGTTGTCAGGATTTGCCGGAAAAAGTCTTCATCGATTGCCGTGTCCGCGAAAGTGAAAAGTCTCACGCGGATTTGTGAGTGCGGAGAATAGCCGCCGAGACCAAGAATCTGTTGGTCGTGACTGACAACCCTGACAGTTTCTCCAGCCTCAGGAGTATCTTCTACCGCCTCGATCGCGCCCGAAAATACCCAGGGGTGATGTCGCAGCAGAGACGCTTCGCGACCTTTTTTTAGGCGGACAGTCAACATAGCTTTAGGGCCCTGGACGCGATAAGATGCCACGGGAGTGCCGGGCAAAAAATAGGCGCTACTCTATCGCGTTTTACCACAACTGAAAAGCAGCCAGAGATAGCGGGTATTGCAAAAAAACCGCTACCAGCAGCGCAGTGATACGGCAGCAATAAGAGCGGCTAGCGAGTGACGAATTGTAACGGGGATTCTCCCGACCCGCAGGAAACTGCCAGAGAGCAGTCAAGACAAGATCAGCAGTTGCACAGGATTAACCGATCGCGTAGCCGGTTAATGGTGTGTTTCTATACCCTACCTCTTTATGTTGGCGCCCTCTTTTTGCTTTTGAACGAAGGTCGTGACGTGATCAATTTGATGTTCGTGTACATGGGAGTATACGCGCTGTTCGCCATTGATATGGTGATCAGGTCCTGTCCCCGTTGCGACCAACAATTTTTCGTCAAGGCGTTCTTTTTGAACTTTGTTACGCGTCGATGTGTACACTGCGGGTTGTCATCGCGTTTGGGGCGTGGAAGCGATTCCACTGCGGAACACAGAAATTTCTGAATGCTTTTCGGATTATCCGAATATTAATCGGAACAAGATTGTCAGGGAAAATGACCGTTGGTAGTCAATGTCAGACAGATTACCTGTGCCGATGATCTGCGGCATTTGGTTGCACAGATTAATCGGGCCGAGTGGGGCCGGGATAATGATGTAGATTCCTACTCCGTTGTCGATCTGGAGCGATTCCTGTCCAAGGAAGATACTGTCTTTGTTGCGGCTTTCAGTGCGGATAATGACCATAATCTGGTGGGCATGGCTTCGGGACGCATCGAATCGAAACCCTATGCCCAGATGAAATGGCTGTTCATCGATGAAGTCGATACCAGTGCCAGTTGTCGACGTCGTGGTGTAGGGAGGGCATTGATGGTGCGCCTACTGGAGATCGCGAGGGACTCCGGTTGTCAGGAGGTGTGGCTTGGCACCGAGAGCACAAACAGCGTGGCCAACGCGTTTTACAAATCACTGTCGCCGCGTGTCGTCGACGAGGTAGTGGGATATACGTTCGCTGTCACTGGATCAAAATCCTAGTGGCTGTCAGTGCGCATCATGCGCAGTAATTCGAGAATCCTTGGCGGTTGGCCGCTGCGCAGCAGCCCCTGTCTGAAGACCCGCCCCGACAGCCACATTACCAGCAGGATACTGAGCAACAGCAAGAGGGAAGTGCCGAGCAAATCGATGAGCGGCGGATTCGCGGCGGCCCGATTGATCATCAGAAATGGAGTAAACGGGGGGAACCAGGAAAGCGCGCGGAACAGTGTGCCATTCGGATCCATCACGACAAAAGGAGAAATCGTGATGGGGATCATCATGGTTATGAAGATTGGAATCATCATACCCTGGGCTTCCTTTAACGTACTGCACAAGCTGCCGATGGCAAGAAAAATGCCGGCGTAAAGCGCATAGCCTGCAAGGCAGTAAAAGATAAACCAGGGCACCAGTTCTGAGCTTAGAATAATGCCGATGATCTCAACCAGAGTGCTGGTTTCCGCACTCTCGTAAAAATTCAGTATCAGGAACAGCGACAAAAGCCAGGCAGTCAGAGTGGTTACGCTGCTAAGGCCGATACCCAGCATCTTACCCATCAGCAGCTCATTGGGCGTCACCGATGCGAGCAATACCTCAAGAATTCGATTGGATTTTTCTTCGATAGTGTTGGTAAGCAGGTACTGCACACTCTGCATCAGTGCAAGTAGCATGAAGTACACAAATCCCACAGGAGCGTACTGGCGAAACGTGTCCGCCATGCTTACCGCTTCCTCTCCGTCATTCGCAAGCGGATCGAGCTTGCTGAGGGCTAAGCGCGTTCGCTGAATATTGCGAACGAGGGCGTTATCGACCCCGTTGCGGGCAAATTCTTGACTCCGTACCCGCGTATTCAGACTGCGCTCGATCGCGTCGGGTAATCTGGTGTCGGTAAGATTGCGGCCCCAGTATTGCACGCCTCTGTATTGCGACTGGTCTGGAGAGGGCATGATACCCGGGCGCAGGATGTGATCGTTGACATCGCCCGGCACCAGGATCAATGCAAAGATCTCGCGATTCTCGCCTTCTACGGCGATACGACGCTCGCCCCGCAGGTATGGCCGAAGTTGCTCTATCAGTAATGGCGGAGCCAATGTCGGATCGACACCCTCCGGCAGCGGCGCCTCTATGAACAATTGCTCCGGGCTCTCGAACGGTGGGGCATCTTCCTTCAGATAAGGCGTAACCAGGGTGAGCGCAAAGTTCAGCCCCCCATTCTCGATCCATTCATTCAAGGCTGACGTTTCATCTTCATCTATGTCGTCGACCAGCTGGTCTGCAACCGACCTCGCGTTTGCTGCAGTCAGCTCCAGGTCTCTTTCTTTTCGATTGTCCAGCAAATAATTCATGAAGGATTGCAGCACCCGCCGCTGATGCTCCAGCTCGACGGCGGACTCCACGGTGTCCCGATACTGACCGCTCTGGTCGACCAGCAGGTAATATCTGGTAGGTGCAGATTCAGACAGCGTCGACTGAATCAGGAATACTCCGGTAACCATGAGAGGTAGCAGCAGAATTCCGGCCCAGAAGCCTTTCGTGCGGACGTTTTCCAGGTATTCACGCCATGCAATCAGCCTGATTACGTTCATCCCGGGTTCTGCTCCCTGCCGGTCTTGCCGACCAGATTGACGAAAACGTCATGCAGACTGGATTCGGCGAATTCGAAGCGAGAGAGCGGGATACCCTGGTCGAAGCAGTATTTCAAGATGTCCTGGGGGTGGGCTTCGTTAGAGATTTCTACCAGCCATTGGGGATCTGTGCCCGGCTCGTTTTCAATCGCAATCATTTTGACCACCGCGGCAAGATTTTTTAGTCCGCTGACATCGCCCGCGGTTTCCAGCAGCACTCTGCGTGGTACTAGCGATTTTGCTTCCGTCACCGAGCCGTCAAATATTTTACGGCCTCCGGCAATCAGTAGTATCTGGTCACAGAGCCTTTCAGCATGCTCCATGATGTGTGTGGAAAAAATTACCGTTTGACCATTGTCGCTTAAATTATTGATCAAAACTTCCAGAACCTGCTGGTTAACTGGATCAAGACCGGAGAACGGCTCGTCCAGAATCACCAGTTCCGGATTGTGAGCCACGGCGGCCAATACCTGAACTTTTTGTGACATGCCTTTTGATAGCGATTCTATTCGGGCATCGGAATAGTCCTGCAATCCGTAAGTTGCTAACAATTCTTTAGCTCTCTGTTGCGCCGCTTTTTTGCCCATACCTTTAAGGCAAGCAAAGTAGGTGATCAGGGTGGAAACCTTCATCTTCTTGTATAAGCCCTTCTCCTCCGGCAGATAGCCGATGCGGTTTCTCACCTCCAGCGCCGAGCGGTGTCCAAGGATGGAAATATTCCCCGAGCTCGGTCGGATAATGTCAAGAATCATTCTCATCGTTGTGGTTTTGCCGGCGCCATTGGGACCGAGAAATCCGTAGACCGAAGCTCGGGGGATTTGCAGGCAGATGTCGTCAACGGCGGTGAAACTACCGTATTGCTTGCTGACATTTTCCAAAGTCAGTGCTGATTCGTACATGTCAGTATTGCCGTATCGCGATTTAATTAGTGACCATTTGTTTAAACTATTAGCCGCTTTTTGCTGCAAGTCTCCTGGTTAACGCCTTGGCAAATGATTCCGGGCTGCTGTTTCGAATAACTATACCTTATGACGTGAGGCAATGCAGCGAAGGTCGTCTGCCGTTACCGTAAGGTTTTTTGAATCCCATTTCCGTAGCAGGAATTTCGCTACCCTCTGGCATCCAGTTCGACAGTAAATCTAGGGCAGCGCGGAAAGACCAGGATAGCATTCATAACCGAATCAACCGGTTATGGTAATTCAACAGACTAAAAGATCATGGACAATTACTTGTCGGAATCATATCCTTCAAGACTCTCCGTGTGCCTGGCGCAGTGGGAATGCTGAATCAACAATAATTAAAGGAGTCGACATGACCACAGACGCAACAGCTTCCACCGAATCTCTTGATGAAAACACCCGCAAAAGTATGCGGAAAGTGGCTTTGACGGCGCTTGCAGGCACCAGTATTGAGTGGTACGACTTTTTTCTCTACGGTACTGCCGCTGCGCTCGTGTTTCCCGCGGCCTTTTTTCCGCAGGACATGCCGGCAATGGTGGCCCTGATCGCTTCGTTCAGCACATTCGCCGTGGGTTTTATTGCGCGACCTCTGGGAGGCATCATTTTCGGCCATTTCGGAGACCGCATTGGCCGAAAACGCACGCTGGTCATTGCATTGATGATGATGGGTGTAGGCACCACACTTATCGGCTTACTGCCTACTTACGCAACTATCGGTGCACTGGCACCACTAATGCTTGTGCTATTGCGGTTTATTCAGGGACTCGCGATCGGCGGTCAGTGGGGCGGTGCCATGCTGCTGGTGACTGAAAATGCGCCGGCAGATAAACGCGGCTACTACGGAGCCTATGCCCAGGCAGGAGCGCCGGTAGGGGTGATACTGGCGAATCTCGCCTTCTTGCTTATTAGTGGCACCGTTTCCGAGGAAGCGTTCATGTCCTGGGGCTGGAGAATTCCATTCCTGGCAAGTGTTGTCCTGATCGGCATAAGCATGTATGTGCAGCTAAACCTCGAAGACACACCCGCTTTCAAAGAACTGCAGAAGTTGCAGCAGGAACATCCTCACGAAGGTGAGGAAATCATGCCGCCAGACGAAGCCTTTGAGGCTGTCGCTGCGGAAAAAGCGTCGCAGGGACAGCGGTCTCCGGTTCTGGAGGCACTGCGGCTTTATCCGGGTCGGATTGCCCTGGCGGCCGGGGCTTTTCTGTCTATCCAGGTGACTTTCTATATTCTTATCGCGTTTGTGGTGGCGTATGGAAGTAATGCTGCGGGTCTGGGTCTGCCCCGCAATACCATGCTGGCGGCTGTGCTGATCGCTTCGGCAATTCAGATCCCCTTCCAGTTCTGGGCGGCTGCCTACTCGGATCGCCACGGCCGCAAGGGCATATACCTTGTCGGCGCTCTGCTTTGCGGCATCTGGGCGTTCGCGCTATTTCCGTTGATCGATACCGGCAATTTCCTGCTTATTATTCTGGGCATTACCGGGGGTCTCGGATTTCTCGGCATGCAATATGGCCCTCAGGCGGCGTTTTTCACTGAACTCTTCAGCACCCATGTGCGTTATTCAGGTGCTTCCCTGGGTTACCAGATTGGTGCGATTCTGGGCGGCGCGCTGGCGCCCACCATCGCGGTGCTGTTGTGGAACGAATACGGCATTGTATTTGTCTCTGCCTACATCGCGCTGGCCTCGGTGCTGACTATCATCTCCGTTCTTATGTTGACAGAAACCAGGGGTACCGATCTGCAGTCGGTGGAATAGAGGTTGTACATGCGTAGGGCAGAGTTCGCAGCAATGAGCAACGATTCAAGGCTCCTGCCCCGGCACTGCGTGGGTAAATGATTGTGGCTGAGGTGCCAGTTTTGCAAACACCGATCAGTCCACCGATGTTCAGGTTTGAATGGGCCTGGCTTGGTGCGCTAGTACTATTACTAATGCTGCCCAGCCGGTCCTCTGCCCAGGCCACGGCGATCACCGACGTCACAGTAATCGATGCGGTCAACGGCCTCAGATCCAGCCAGACGGTGATATTCCAGGGCGACCAAATCACTGCTGTGCAACCGGTTGGGCAGGAATTTTCCGCTAATCAGGTAATCAGTGGCTCCGGCAAGTTTCTGATCCCCGGGCTGTGGGATTTTCACGTCCATCTCAGTTACGACGATCGTCTGACCCAGGCCATGCCGGGTCTCTTTCTTTCCTGGGGTATCACCAGCGTCCGCGATACCGGAGGACTCATTAACAAGATTGTGCCGATTGTGGAAGCGATGCGCGCAGAAGACGCGGTTGCGCCGCGAGTATTTTTTGCCGGACCCCTACTGGATGGTAATGACGTTGTTTATGACGGCAACGGGCGGCCGGAAATTGGCATTAGCGTGCCGACTCCGGAACAGGCGCGCGCGACCGTCAGAGAGCTCGCCAATCTGGGTGTGAATTTTATAAAAGTTTATGAAATGACCAGCCCGGAAGTATTTGCCGCGCTAGTCGAAACTGCCCGGGCCCTCGATCTGCCGATCGATTCCCACGTGCCGCTATCAATGCGTGCCAGCGAGGCAGGACCTTTTGTGGACTCCATAGAACATTTGCGTAATATCGAGATGGACTGCGCCGGCAATTCTGCAGAGCTGCTAAGCAAACGACTTGAACTTTTGCAAAACCCCGATGGCATTCCCGGCGCTGAACTCCGATCCCTGCTGCATAATCTTCAGCGGCTGCCGGCGGTAGCGAATTACGATCAGTCTGTTTGCGATAGAACGATCGCCGCGTTAGCGGATACCATGATGGTGCCGACCCTGCGCCTGAATTCCATCACGGCAGCACCGCCGTATCTGAAAGAGGATTGGGATGACGCGCTGGCCAGGGTGCCCGATGCGGTGCAGCAGGAATGGTCGGCGCAGGTCGCCACTAGCCGGGCCGCAGGCGGCGGCGCCACACCTTTTGCCGAGTGGAGCCTGTTTCTCACCAGACGCATGCATGAGGCCGGTGTGCCGATTGGCGCGGGAACCGATACACCTATCAATATTTCTATTCCCGGCTACAGTCTGCATTCGGAGTTGGAGATGCTGGTGCGAGCAGGCTTGTCCCCGCTGGAGGCACTGGGGGCAGCAACACTCAAGCCGGCAGAATACTTTTCGCTGGATGCGATCCTCGGTTCTATCGAGGTTGGGAAGCGGGCCGATATGGTTCTACTGGATGCCAATCCCCTCGATGATATTCGCAATACCAAGCGTATCTCGCTGGTAATCTCAAAGGGTCAACCTGTCAACTGACGCATTTTGGTGGGCCACCGGAGCACCCGGCGTTGCCAGACTGCAGCCGAAATTATTTCCCCCCTAATTTTGGGAAAGAAAGTCGTTTATCGCCGCGGCTGCCAGTCTTCCCTCATCAATGGCTCGCACGACCAGCGATTGTCCGCGGCGGCAGTCGCCGGCAGCAAATACCTTGTCGACACTGGTACGGAACTGGCCATAGTCAGCTTTGTAGTTAGAACGCTGGTCCAGCTCCACGGCCAGCGGTTCACTGACATAGTGCTCCGGCCCAAGGAAACCCATGGAAAGCAGGATCAGATCCGCCTCCCAGAACTTGATAGTGCCAGCTATCTCCTGAAAGTTTGAGTCAACTTCAACAGTATTGATGCCAACCAGTTTGCCGTTGTCATCGATCACGAACTCTTTTCCAGAGATGGAATATACTCTGGGATCGGTGCCCTGAACGGCAGTTGCCTCTTCGTGGCCGTAATCCACGCGGTAGATTTTCGGCCATAGTGGCCAAGGGTTGTCATCAGCTCTTTCGGACGGGGGCCTGGGCATAATTTCGAAATTAACCAGTGATTTGCAGCCGTGTCGCAGCGATGTGGCAATGCAATCGGTGCCCGTATCACCTCCACCGATGACAATAACATTCTTGTCTTTTGCACTGATGAAGGCTCCATCCGCAAGCTCTGAGTCAAGCAGGCTTTTGGTGTGAGCGCGCAGAAAATCCATCGCAAAATGAACACCGTCTATTTTTCTGTTGGGGATATTAAGGTCCCGGGGAGTAGTTGCACCGGTCGCCAGTAAGAGAGCATCGTTGGCGTCAATCAATTGCTGCACTGCGATGCCATCAGGTCCATCACCACCGACGTCAGCACTGGCTATAAACCTGACACCTTCTTCCTGTAACAGATTGACTCTTCGGTCAACAATGTCTTTTTCCAGTTTCATGTTAGGGATGCCGTACATCAGCAATCCACCAATTCGATCGTCGCGTTCATAGACGGTCACCTCGTGACCCGCCCGATTTAGCTGGTCAGCGGCTGCGAGTCCCGCTGGACCAGAGCCCACGATGGCAATTTTTTTGCCGCTTCGCGACGAGGGTGGGGCAGGGACCACCCAGCCTTCATCGAATCCGCGATCAATAATTGCACACTCGATATTTTTGATAGTGACTGCGGGTTCGTTGATGCCCAGAACGCACGAACCCTCGCAGGGAGCCGGACAGACCCTCCCGGTGAATTCCGGGAAGTTGTTGGTTTTATGGAGTCGCTCAAGGGCTTCTTGCCAGCGCCCTCTGTAGACCAGGTCGTTCCATTCCGGGATCAGATTGTATACTGGACACCCCTCGCCGGACTGACAAAATGGCACGCCACAATCCATACAGCGCGCTCCCTGGGTACGCAGGTGTGACTCCTCGTGAGGCGTATAAATCTCTTCATAATCCAGCAGTCGCTGCCCGGGATCGCGATATGGCTCCACCTCGCGAACAAATTCTTTGAAACCGGTAGGTTTTCCCATTGCTACTTCTCAATCACCTAAATCTTCTGACGCTTTCTTCTATCCGATTGGACTATGCAGCAGTGGCTGCCGCGTCCCTTTCGGCCAGTACTCGCTTGTAATCGGTCGGCATCACTTTAACGAACTGAGAGAGGCTGACTTCCCAGTTGTCGAGGATTCTTGCTGCGACCGGCGAATCCGTATAGCTGCTATGATTTTCTATCAACTGTTTTAGTTCTGCGATGTCCGCTGCGATACTGACTTTTTCCAAATCGAAAGTGCCCATGTTGCACTGGTTTGGAAATTCGCCGTCGGGGTCCCATACGTACGCGATCCCGCCGCTCATGCCGGCGCCGAAATTACGGCCGGTTTTGCCAAGTACGACCACCCGGCCACCGGTCATGTATTCACAACCATGATCGCCTATTCCTTCTATCACTGCACTGGCACCACTGTTTCGCACTGCGAAACGCTCTGCCGCAATACCACGAATATACGCCTCGCCGCCCGTTGCACCGTAGAGGTTGACGTTGCCGGCTATGATGTTTTCCTCTGCCACGAATGTACTGTTCCTGGGTGGATAAAGGATAATCTTGCCGCCTGACAGACCTTTACCTACATAGTCGTTGGCATCGCCCTCGACGGTAATTGTGATGCCTCTGGCCAACCATGCGCCCAGGCTCTGACCCGCCGAACCATGCAACTTGATGTTTATAGTGTCATCAGGCAGCAACCCTTCGCCATGATGTTTGGCCACCTCGTTGGACAGCATCGTACCAACTACGCGATTCGTGTTGATAATTTGATGCTCGATATAGACCTTTTCACCATTTTCCAGCGCCGGCGCTGCCAGCTTGATCAGTTCGTTATCTAAAGCCTTGTCAAGGCCGTGATCCTGCAGCATGCATTGATGCACTTCTGTGTCCGGGAAGATCTTCTCTGCGGGCCGCAGTATGGCAGACAGATCCAGACCTTTTGCCTTCCAGTGATCGATGGCGATATCGGTATCCAGCAGGTCTACCCGGCCAATCATTTCGTTGACCGTGCGCACACCCAGGCTGGCCATGATCTGTCGCATTTCTTCGGCCACCATAAACAAATAATTGACTACATGCTCTGGTTTGCCCTTGAATTTCTTGCGCAGCTCCGGATCTTGCGTGGCAATTCCGACTGGGCAGGTATTCAAATGGCATTTGCGCATCATGATGCAGCCCAGGGTGATTAGCGGCGCAGTAGAGAAGCCGAATTCCTCGGCTCCAAGCAGGGCCGCGATGGCAATATCACGTCCCGTCTTGAGTTGGCCATCGGTCTGGAGCACTACCCGCGAACGCAAATTGTTCATGACCAGAGTCTGATGGGTTTCCGCTATCCCCAGTTCCCAGGGCAGGCCCGCGTGTTTGATTGAGGTCAGAGGAGAAGCACCAGTGCCGCCATCGTGCCCGGCTATGACAAGGTGATCGGTCTTGGCCTTGGTTACGCCGGCAGCAATCGTGCCCACACCGATTTCCGAGACCAGTTTGACGCTAATGCGGGCGGCACGGTTGGCGTTCTTGAGGTCGTGAATCAGCTGCGCAATATCTTCAATGGAATAGATATCGTGATGCGGGGGCGGGCTGATCAGTCCGACTCCTGGAGTCGAATGACGGATCTTGGCGATGTAGTCGTCAACCTTATGGCTAGGTAGTTCGCCCCCTTCGCCGGGCTTGGCGCCCTGAGCGATCTTGATCTGCAGTTCATCCGCGTTGGTAAGGTACCAGATGGTTACCCCAAACCGCCCCGATGCAACTTGTTTGATGGCAGAGCGCTTGGAGTCGCCGTTTTCCAGCGGCTGAAACCGGACAGGGTCTTCGCCACCTTCACCCGTATTGGATTTGCCGCCCAGCCGATTCATGGCCAGCGCCAGTGATTCATGGGCTTCGGTAGAGATGGACCCGAGGCTCATCGCTCCGGTAGCAAATCGCTTGACGATTTCGCTGGCGGCCTCGACTTCTTCGATGGGGACCCGGGGCTGTGTTTCAGTTCTGAATTTCAGCAAACCGCGGATAGTGCATTTGCGGGTTGCTTCTTCGTTCGCAGATCTGGCGAAGGCCTGATAGGCGTCGGCACTGTTATTCCGGGCGGCTACCTGTAGATTGAATATGGTGCTGGGATTCCACATGTGTTGTTCGCCACCGGTACGCCAGTGGAAATCGCCAGGGTTCGGCAAGACCGGGATCAGGTCCTGCTGCAATTTGGGGAACCCCAACTCATGACGACGCTCGGACTCTTCAACCAGGACATTGAAGTCAATGCCCTGAATGCGGCTTGCTGTCCCCACAAAGCAACGCTCAATGATTTCCGAAGCGAGGCCAACAGCCTCAAAAATCTGCGCACCCTTGTAGGAATGCAAAGTCGAAATGCCCATCTTGGCCATTACTTTCAGCATTCCCTTGGCAACGCCTTTTTTGTAAGCATCAACCAGGGAATCCTCGTCTGGATAGGCGTCGCCAAGCAGGCCTTCTGTATTGGCTTGCCAGAGCGCCTCGAACGCCAGGTAGGGGTTGATTGCGTCGGCGCCAAAACCTGTCAACAGGCAATGATGATGAACCTCGCGCGCCTCCCCGGTCTCAATCACGATACCGATTCGAGTCCGCAGATGGTTGGCCACCAGGTGGTGATGGACTGCTCCGCAGGCGATGAGTGCGCTTATGGCAATGCGGTCCCGGGCGAGATTTCGGTCACACAGGATGACAAAAGAATAGCCTTCATGAATAGCCTGGGCAGCCTCGGCGCAGATACGATCAAGCGCTTTGCTGAAACCTTCCTTTTCATTCACATCGTAAGTTATGTCGATTACCCGGGAGCGCATGCCCTGGTAATCCATGGATTTGATTGTGGACAACTGCCTGTTCGAAAGTATGGGGTGTTCCAGACTCAATCGATGAGCGTGGGATTCCGTCGTATCTAGCAGGTTACCCTCCGGGCCGATGAAACATTTCAGCGACATCACGACTTCTTCCCGAATCGAGTCGATTGGGGGGTTGGTCACCTGGGCAAACAGTTGCTTGAAGTAGTCATAGATCATACGCGGCTTGTCGGACAGACAGGCCAGCGCCGAATCATTGCCCATGGAACCGAGTGGATCCCTGGCTTCGGTGACCATAGGTAGCAGCATGAATTGCATGGTTTCGGTGGTGTAACCAAATGCTTTCATGCGCGCCAGAATGTCGTCGGCCTCCAGTGAGCGGGCGGCACTTTCTTTCGACAGATCTCCCAGCGTGACTCGCTGATTGGCCAGCCATTCCCCGTACGGTCGCTTGCTGGCGATAGACTGTTTGAGCTCCTCGTCGGGAATCAGCCGACCCTGTTCGAAATCCAGCAGGAACATCTTGCCGGGCTGCAGGCGACCTTTGAGTTTCACATTCTCGGGGTCTATCTGGAGCACCCCAACTTCCGAGGCCATGATGCAGCGGTCGTCATGGGTTACATAGTAGCGGCTAGGACGCAAGCCGTTGCGATCAAGCACGGCGCCGATATAGTTGCCGTCCGTGAACACGATCGAAGCCGGTCCGTCCCAGGGTTCCATGATGGCAGAATGGAATTCATAGAAGTCTTTTTTAGACTGCGCCATATTGATGTCTGACTGCCATGCTGCTGGAATCATCATCATGACCGCTTCCGGCAGGCTGCGCCCGCCCAGCAACAGGAATTCGAGTACTGCATCAAAACTGCCTGAATCGGAGCAGTCGGCATCGATGATCGGAAAAAGGTCTTGCAGCTTGTCACCGAACAGGTCGGTTTCCAGGGTGCCTTCCCGCGCGACCATCTGGTTAACGTTGCCACGCAAGGTATTGATTTCGCCATTGTGGCTCATGAACCGGTTCGGTTGTGCCCGATCCCAGGAGGGGAAGGTGTTGGTGCTAAAGCGGGAATGCACCATGGCGAGGTGAGTCTCGCAAGCCGGGTTAGTAAGATCCCGATAAAACGGAAACAGTTGGCCGGGCGTCAGCATGCCTTTGTAGACGATAACTTTGGTTGACAGGCTGCAGGCATAAAGCTGCTTGGCTTCGGCCAGAGTCTTATCGCCGCGCAAGGAATGGGTAAAGCGCTTGCGAATTATATAGAGGACGCGCTCGAACTGTTCCTGTTCGAGTCCATCAGCAGCACTAATAAAAAGTTGTTCAATTCGAGGCTGTGCCATTCGAGCTGCGGGCCCCACGTCCGCGCCGAGCGGATCGATCGGAACTTCACGCCAGCCGATAAGAGTCTGGTCTTCTTCATCAATTATGCGAGCGATAAGGTCGCGGCATTTCTGGTTCTCCTCTTCGCCCTGAGGCAAAAAGATATTGCCAACCGCATACTTACCCGGAGGCGGCAACTCGGCGTCCAGTTCATCCCGGGCAATTTTTTTGAAGAAGCTATGCGGCAGTGCCATCAAGATGCCAGCACCGTCACCGGTATTGGCTTCGAAACCGCAGCCTCCGCGGTGATCCATGCGGGAATTCAGATGATAGGCATCCAGCATGATCTGGTGGCTGGGGATACCCTTGATATTGGCGACAAAACCTACGCCACAGGAGTCTTTCTCATTGGCCGGGTCATATAGTCCTACTTTATCGGGAAGCCCGAATTTCGGTGGGACGAACTCATTTGTCTTCATAGAATTCAATCGTCTCTCGCGCAAGTCCGCGGGGCTGAATCTTCTGCTTTCTGACCACCTTCAACGGCACAGTTGCGCCAGCATCGGCAGCTCGCCAGGGTGATTTCTGGCACCGTTAGTCTCCCTCAGCAAGGGCATGGACCTTGCTGGTCTCTTTTGTTCCAAGAGCTGTTGGGGTGTCCTGACGAGGCTCGGTATCTCAACCTGTGTCTCCTCTGCTGAAGCCAGGAGTTGCCTGCTTAACAGAGGGCCGAACACAATACCATCGGCAGAATATATGTCAAGTTCCGTGACTGCAGCGCAAGCACTCATTTGAGCCCTAACTAACTGAAAACAAGTGCTTTTAGATGATTAGATCGGTCATCAGTCAGTGGCGGTCCGGAGATTGGCGCGAGGAAGCCTGTGAGGGAGCTCCACGGAACAGTGAGTGACTTGGCCTTGAACACGCGGAACAGCGGTTCACGAGGTCGCTGCGCCAGTGTTGCCAAGGCCCGGTCTAAAACAGCAGCCAGCCGGCCAGAGGCCTCTATTTTTAAAGAGTTTGGGCGTCGGGCAATTACTTGATAATTGCCCGGAGGTGATTTACTCTAGCCGGTCTTAGCTACACCATAAGTGAATTCTCCAATTAGCCTGCAAAGCCAAATTCCAACTCTAAGGAGGCGAAACAGCCGTGAATCCTAAACTAACGCGTAGGCGCTTCATCAAGGGCGTAATAGCCTCTGGTGTGGCAGTCTCCTCTTCAACGCTGTGGTATTCAGCGCGCGGTCAATCCCGACCGGCGGGAGCGGTTGAGCGACTTATCCGACTCAACGTTAACGGTCAGACCCGCAGCGTCGACGTGGCGCCCAACGAAACGCTGGCGTCCACACTTCGCTACAAACTGGGGCTGACAGGCACCAAACTCGGTTGTAATAGAGGAGAGTGTGGAGCCTGCACAGTACTGGTTGATGATGTACCTAATTACGCCTGTTCGGTTCTTACTCATTCGGTGAAAGACCAGCGAATCGAAACCGTGGAAGGCCTGGAGTCTCCGAACGGAGATCTGCACCCGGTTCAACAAGCGTTCGTTGAAGAGCTCTCGCCCCAGTGCGGGTACTGCACGCCTGGCCAGGTCATGGCCGCTGTCGGGCTCTTGAGGGCCAACCCGAACCCTTCTCGGGAACAGGTTCGCCAGGGGCTTTCTGGCAATATTTGTCGCTGTGGCGCTTATGAATCGTACATTCGTGGCGTCATGCGCGCCGTAGAGATAGGGTGATCACCATGGCATATAAGCATATAGGAAAAGATTTTGTTCCACCCGACGTGCCTGGGAAAGTAACCGGCCGAATCAAATACGCAGAGGATTATGCCCGCGACGGCATGGCTTATGTCAGGCTGTTGACCAGTCCTATTCCACACGCCCGGGTGGTCGAAATTGATGCGTCTGAAGCGCTCTCGATGGACGGGGTGTTTGGTATTCTCACAGCGGATGATGTGTACCCCGACGGTGAACAGAACAGCACCGGTCTGAAGATTCTCACCAACGAGCCAACCTTGATCGGGGAGCCCATCCTGGCTGTAGCTGCAGTCGACGAGAAAACGGCTGAGAATGCTCTGGAAGCTATCTCGGTAACCTTCGAGCGTCTGGACTACGTGCTGGATCCACTGGACAGCATGCAGCCAGGTGGTCCGCAAGCCTACAATGGCGGTAATACTTTTGTCTTCCGCGAGGGATTTGTTTCCTATAACTGGACTGCCGATCAAATAACGGCGTTCCGGAATGGTGCCGAACCAACGGCAGAGGCGCAAACAGAATGGTCCTACGGAGAGCTGGAAGCCGCTTTCGCCGCATCCAGCTACGTGTATGAGAGCACCTTTACTACCGCCGGCTATCCCCACATGTCGATGGAGCCTCGCAGCGCCTTCGCATACTGGGAGAACGGCAAGTGTTACCTGCACGGTTCGTCCCAGAGCATGTCGGCAATTGCTCCGGGAATGGCGCAGATCTGCGGTGTTCCTGTCGAAGACTTTGTCTTTATCAATGAGGCGACCGGTGGTGGTTTTGGACAGAAAGCCCGTGCCAATAGCGTTCCAAGCATGGCAATTCCGGTCAAGATGTCCCAGAAGATCAATCGACCTGCAATGATGCGCATTAGCCGTGAAGAAGAAAACTTCATTGGCGGAGCGCGGGTTGGTTTCCAGGGTTGGATCAAGGCCGGGTTCAAGCCCGATGGCACGATGGCTGCGCTGGATCTCTATATCATTCAGGATAACGGCGGAAAAGGCGGTGGCGGCGACCACTCGTCGGCCGCTGACGCGATCAGCATGCTGTACCAGACTGAAGCGGTTCGTTTCCGCGGAGTTGGAATCGGCACCAACACCGGCCACAGAGGCGCACAACGTGGACCTGGTCAAAACCAGATTGCACCGATTATCGCGCCGATCATGGACATGGCTGCTCAGGAGTTGGGCATGGATCGGCTCGAGATCCGCCGCGTTAACGCAGTGGAAAATGGCGATACCCACGGACCACGTCGCAGCCCGGTTACCAGTGCTTACATGCCGGAGACCATCGCCATGGCGCAGGAGGCCTTCAACTACAGCGAGCGCATAACCCGTAGTCGGCAGCGCAATGGCAGCAAGATCACAGGCATTGGTATTGGTCAGGGCTATCACGATGCAGGTCGCAGCGGGATGGACGGCATAGTGCGCCTGACTCCGGACGGGCGACTGAAAATCCATTCAGGGGTTGGCAACCTGGGAACCTATTCCTACGCGTCGACTTCGAGAGCTGCGGCGGAATTACTCCAGATGGAATGGGATCAGTGCGATGTCGTGGCAGGACGTACAGACCGACACACTCCCATCACCTCTCCGCAGGATGGAAGTAATTCCATATTCACCAATACGCGAACTGCATGGGGAGCGGCTCAGGATCTGCTAGGCAAGATGAAGGATATCGCCGCTATGGATCTGGGTGGTGTCGCGGACGATTACGACATTGATGGTACCCGGGTGTTTCGCAGCGCCGATCCGAGTGTCGCGATGAGCTATGCTCAGGTCGCCCAGCGCGGAATCGAACTGGGCGGTCGTTACAGCGGTGGCGAGTACCCCGAGGAACTCGATGATTTCACCAAGCTGTCGGTTGACCGCCTGGCAGGTTCAGGACTGATTGGTGTCTTCAACGATCCGAGGCACGAAGGTACTCCGCCGGGACTTTGTGTATCCATGATGGAAATCGAGCTGGATACCGAAACCGGCAAATACGAGATCAAGGACCTGGTTAACTTTGCTGACTGCGGGACAATCGTGCACCCGAAAGGATTGGACAATCAGCTGCGGGGTGGTGCTACCTGGGGGATCGGTTTGGCAGGCTATGAACGCCACCTCTACGACCCGCAGAATGGGCTACCGGCCGCCACCGGATATTGGCAAGCTAAAGTGCCTACTCTGTTGGATACTTCCGCTGAGATTACGGTTGGTGCCGTTGACTTGCCAGATCCGGAAAATCCGGTCGGAGCGCGTGGTGTTGGGGAACCTGCCCAGGGTTCAGTTGCGGCAGCACTGGCTTCGGCATTGTGGGATGCGACTCAGGGACATATGTTTAACACTGCGCCGGTAACCACAGACATGATCGTTAATCACTATGCAGGAACTTCCGAATCAGCGAAGGGCCTTGCTCAGAATAATTTCCGAGGTTGATATGGTAGCAACTAGTCATGACGTAATGCCCGACATCGATCTTTATCAGCCCACTGATGAAGAGAATGCACTGGCGCTGGCTTCGACTCTGGGCGAAGGGGGCTGGCTGCTGGCTGGCGGCCAGGATACCTATGGTTGGCTGAAGGATCGAAACAAGAGTCCAACGGCCATGATCGAGCTGACCAAGATCGATGCCTGGAAAGGAATCCGGGAAACAGCCGACGGCATCGAAATCGGAGCGCTTACCACCTTGCGTGAAATCATAGACAATCCTCTGATTCAGTCTCGCTATGGTGTGCTTTCAGCGGCAGCCAGCAGAGTGGCAAGCCCGCAAATTCGCAATGTAGGCACGCTGGCTGGAAATCTGGCTCAGGATGCCCGCTGCTGGTACTACAGGAGAGGCCTCGATTGCTATCGAGCCGGTGGCAATATCTGCTACGCCGATGCACCCGAGAGTCTGAACCGCGAGCACGCGATCTTCGGCCAAAGTCGCTGCGTGGCGGTCAGTCCCTCTGATACCGCTCCCGCTCTTGTCGCGCTGGATGCCACCATGGTGATCAGCAGTGAACGGGGACAGCGAACTGTCGCCGCCGAGGATTTCTTCGTCGGACCGGCCGTGGATATCGAAAACATGACCGTCCTGCGGGCAGGTGAAATACTGACGGCGGTGCGCATTCCAAACACCTGGGCCAATGCAGAGTTCTATTTCGAAAAAGTCGCAGATCGGAATGTCTGGGACTTCGCCCTGGTTAGTGTGGCGTCCGTGATGAAGGTCTCCGGCGGTATGATCGAAGATTCACGAATTGCTTGCGGTGCCGTAGAGTGCGTTCCGCGCCGGCTGACTGCGGTGGAAAATGCTCTGCGCGGCAAGCCTCGAAACGCAGATACGGCTGAGCAGGTAGCTTCAATTGCCAGCGAAGGAGCCAGGCCCTTGAACTACAACCATTTCAAAGTGCCGTTGATGGAAAATCTGGTTAAGCGCGCGGTTCGCGGTTAGCCGGGAAAATAAGATCAGTAGTTGTTCTCAAACTGAATAACAAGAATGTGAAGGGGAAGTAACGTGGGTGAGATAGTACGCTATAAACGCGATGTTTGGGGTGAGGAGGTAATCCTTGGGGTCTCCTGGGACCTGCTCTGGGTCGTTGCTGTTGCCGTGCTGGTATTACTGGCTGCACATGCGATCATCATGGCGGCTCTCGCCAATAAAAAGATGGATAAGCCATCAGCGGAAGGGCGACGGGTAAGTCGCCACGAGGCTATTGACCGGGCGTTTCACTGGGTCATGGCGCTTGCCATCTTTGCCCTGATCATCACCGGAGTTGCTCCCATAATCGGCTGGCGATTTGCCTGGCTCAATCTGCACTGGATCTCTGGGCTGATTCTAACCTTTGTGGTGGTTTTCCACATTATCCGTTCCATTTTCTGGCAGGACTTCAAGTCCATGATCCTGAGCCCCAAGGATTTCGGGGAGCCTTTTGATTCTGCCAAGAAACCGGGCAAGTACTCCTTTGAACAAAAGGGAATGCACTGGGCCGTCACCATAGTAGCCGGTACCGTCATCGTCACGGGCGTGCTTTTATTCATGCAGATTGATACTCCTTTCTGGGATCGAACCAACAGCATGGCCGAGAGCACTCTTGGTCTGATGTTCCTGCTCCATGGCTTATCCACCCTGGCGCTGATTGCGCTGGCCTCAACGCATATTTACTTCGCACTGAGACCGGAAAAGCTGTTCTACACGCGCTCCATGGTTCAGGGATGGATTTCTGAGGAAGAAATGACTGCCAATCACGATACCGCCAAGTGGTCTCCAAAAGAAGCGGAATGATAAGCGACGACATCGAAACCATCGAGTCTGGCTACGAATTCCTGCTGGCGTTTGCAGCTCAGGGACGCCCGGCGAGCCTTGAAGATTCGGGCCCCGGACCTCACGCTCGACCGACTCTGGAAGCCATGAAGTTCGCCATGCAGAATCTGGTGCAGGAACTTTCAGGTAGTGCTGATAATTTCGAGCAACTCATCGCAGATGACTGCAAAAAGGCGGGAGCTGCGCTGGGCTTTATCCTGGCACAGAAAAAAATCGGCTCGGAAATCGTGGATAACTTGAATGCCTCGATTCACCTGCGAGCTGTGCTGACAGATCTGTTTCTGTATGGTGAAGCACGAGAGCCCCTGGCTGACGAACCTGAAGAGCAACCGATGTGGGAAGAGGCCAAGCGCTAGAGGGCTCCGTAATCTGCTCGACGGTCCTATTTGGTTGGTACGCTATCTATCTTGCATTTTTGCCTCGTATTGTTCATTCCGAAACAAGACCCTAGCGCCCTCTGGTCTTGTTGTGACCGAATGAGACGCTACACATTCCTATGTTCTCCTTCTTAAAAATGGCTTTCTTTGCTGCGAATCGAATTTCGATGTCACTTCTGATCTGTACTCGGTAATGGAACAATTTCCTATGCAATGGCCACCGAGGCTCGAACTTGCGAATACGCCCACCCCTCTCCGGCATCTGGAGCGCCTCTCCAGGCAACTTGGGGACGTTGATATATGGGTAAAGCACGATGAACTGACCGGCTTGGAGCTTTCAGGCAATAAGATCAGAAAACTCGAGTTCAGCATCGCCCAGGCACTGGAAGAGGGTTGCGACACGCTGATTACCTGCGGCGGAGTGCAGTCCAATCACTGTCGGGCGACAGCGGTCATCGGATCCCGTCTTGGACTGCGTGTCCACCTGATATTGCGCGGCGAGCAACCGCAGGAGGCCGACGGAAACCTGCTGCTGGACCATCTCTCTGGTGCCGAGGTGAGCTATATTCCAGTCAAGGACTGGGTCGGGCACACCTCCATGGCCAAAGATCTGCAGGATCGCTACCTGGCAGAGGGCAGAAAAGCGTTTTATATTCCGATTGGTGCCAGTGACGAGATTGGTTTGTGGGGATACGTTTCTGCCAGTCTTGAACTCAAGCAGGATTTCGAAAAACAGGGTATCGAACCCGATGTCATCGTGGTGGCAACCGGTTCAGGGGGGACCCAGGGGGGACTGATTGCGGGTAAGGCCCTCTTCGACATACGCGCCGAAATAGTCGCAGTCAATGTCTGCGATGATGCCGCGTACTTTGCTAAAAAGGTAGCTAGTGATCTGGCGTTATGGTCGGAACGTTATCAGATGAACCTGGACACCTCCAGCTTGCCAATCAACACATTAGAAGGATACGTCGGACCCGGATATGGTCAGGCTGGTCCGGAGATTTTCGAGACTATTTCCGAGTTGGCCCGCCTGGAAGGGCTATTCCTCGATCCAGTCTATACAGGTAAGGCTTTCCATGGCATGGTTAGTGAAATTTTGAAACGCAAGGCAGGTAGCAATTCAGCTCTTCCGGAGGGAAAGACCTTGGTGTTCATCCATACCGGAGGCCTGTTTGGATTGTTTCCCCATAAGCAGGGGTTTGTAAAATAGCGACATCGGGTTAGTGGGTGGTAATTGATTATGAAAATGGACCTGACAAAAATTCTTGCAGTTGCGCTCGCAGCGCCGTGGATTCTGGTAGCTTGCGACGATCAACGGTCTGTGGAGACGCAAATAGCCGCGCCATCTGCCCCCGCAGACGGTTACAGCGCCGCGACTGCCTACGCAGGCTCGGAAGCAACAGCTGACGGTACCGCAGGAGCTTCTGCATACAGCGAACCGCCGGTGGCCAGGGGCAATCTTGATGACAACGAGGCGCGGCTGTTGATTAATACCCACCAGCTTATCACTGCTGGAGCCCGTTCCGGAGAGGGGTATTTCAGCGCCGATGGCAGCCAGTTTATTTACCAGAGCGAAGTCGAGGGTGACAATCCCTTCTACCAGATCTTTATCCGGGACCTCGCCACAGGAGAAACCAATAAAGTCTCCCCTGGTGTTGGCCTGACCACCTGTTCTTGGATTCATCCAAGTCTCGACCGGGTGATTTTCGCCTCCACCCATGAAGATCCGCAGGCACAACGGAAGCAGGCTGATGAAATTGCCTTTCGCAACAGCGGTGAGCAGCGAGCTTATGCCTGGGATTACGATCAATACTATGATATTTACCAGGCCAATCCGGACGGCAGCGGACTGATCAATCTCACCAATACCCCTGGGTACGACGCGGAAGGATCCTATTCTCCAGATGCCGCAAGGATTCTATTCGCCTCCAATCGTATAGCCTACCAGCGTACTCTGAGTGAGGCAGAGAAGAGACTGTTCGACGACGACAGTTCTTACTTCATGGATCTCTACATCATGGACGCTGACGGGAGTAATGTGCAGCAATTAACTTTCTCCCCTGGATACGACGGCGGGCCCTTTTTCAGCGCCGATGGTGAAAAAATAGTCTGGCGCCGTTTTAACCCGGACGGCAATAGCGCCGAAATCTGGACCATGGACGTTGACGGCAGCAATCAGCGTCAGCTGACGGCAGAGGCCATGGTCTCCTGGGGTCCTTATTTCCACCCCAGCGGCGATTACATCATCTATTCGAGTAACGTCCTGGGTCACGCCAATTTCGAACTTTTCATGATTGATTCCGAGGGTCTAAAGGAACCGGTGCGGGTAACCAGTACCGAGGGAACGGACATTTTGCCCGTGTTCTCACCGGACGGTTCTCAACTGGCCTGGAGTACTACTCGAACTGCAGACGGCAGTTCGCAGATCTACATGGCCGACTGGAACGACCAGCTTGCCAGAGAGCTGCTGGGAATTGACTGATATCCTGGTCGGGTGATTACCATGACTGATTGGCAAAGGATTCGGAGATTGTTGCAGCTGGCGCTGTTGGCCTTTTTTCCGCTTTTGTCCAGCGCTCAGGATGAGGATCTGGTTCATCACAGTCTTCGGGTAATTCTTGATCCACATTCCAGTTACATCACAGTAACAGATACCATCACCCTGCCGGATGGTGCTGCCAGTGGGTCGAGAGCGTTTTTGCTTAATGACCAACTCAGGGTTACTGCCAGTTCGATCCCGGTCGCCATTGCGGGCCGCAGCGACTCCAGTACGGCGATAGGAATCAACAGCACCGGCGCAGATTTGGCAAGCAGTAATCGCTATCAATTCACAATGCCGGGCCAGGGAATCCGGCAACTAGAGTTGAGCTACGAGGGCAGTATCTTTCAGGCTGCGCAACAGACTTCCGCCCAGTATTCCCAGAGCTTCTCTGAAACTTCCGGCATTATCAACGAACAGGGCGTGTATCTGAACGGGGCCAGTCTGTGGGTACCGAATTTCGAACAGGGGCTTATAAGTTTCGATCTCAGTGTTGAGTTCACACCCGCAGCTGAAGACTGGACCGTTGTGAGTCAGGGGAGCTCTGACGGCGAAAACCGCTGGGTTGAAAACAACCCGATGGAAGAGATCTACCTGATTGCGGCTGATTTCACCCGCTATGCGGTGGAATCAAATGATATCGATATGCTGGTTTTTTTGCGCCAACCCGATTCCAACCTGGCTGCCAAGTACCTGGACGCGACCGAGCGATATCTGGCTCTGTATGAGCCCCTGCTCGGTGATTACCCGTTTGACAAATTCGCTCTGGTGGAAAATTTTTGGGAAACCGGTTACGGAATGCCCTCCTTTACCCTGCTGGGCTCGCAGATAATCCGCTTTCCTTTCATCATCGATTCTTCCTATCCTCACGAAATTCTTCATAACTGGTGGGGCAACGGCGTCTACCCGGATTATGACAGCGGCAATTGGAGCGAGGGGCTTACGGCGTACCTGGCAGACCATCTGTTCCAGGAAATGAATGGGTTGGGACACGAATATCGCAAGGACAACCTGACTCGCTATCGCAATTACGTTGCAGACGAAACAGACTTCGCCCTGAATGCCTTTACTTCCCGCAGTTCCGCAGCGACTCAGGCAGTGGGTTACGGCAAGACTCTGATGCTATGGCACATGCTGCGTGATCAGATAGGAGACGAGCTGTTTATCGAGGGGCTGCGTCGTCTTTACGAAGACTTCAAGTTTCAGCAGATTGGGTTTGCAGAAATTGCACTACTTTTCTCCGAGGTTGCCGACCGGGACCTGCAGCCGTTTTTCGACCAGTGGGTAAATCGAGTGGGCGCGCCAAAGTTGGCTTTGTCGGTTGAAGAGGCCAACGACAATCAGGCTCGCATAATGTTTACGCAGGTGCAGAGTGATGCCCCCTATAATTTAACAGTGCCAGTTGCACTTTATTATGCCGATGAGCCAGAGCCCCGACTCTATGAAATCGAACTGTCCCAAAAATTTGAAGGAGTAATGGCGGACGGGTTTGACAGCTTGCAGGCAGTAGTCGTGGATCCCTACTTTGACCTGTTCAGGCAGCTAGACCGGGAGGAGATTCCGCCTACCATCGGACAGCTATTCGGCTCTTCCAGAATCAGCTTTGTCGTGCCCGAGCAAAACCGGGAGCACTGGGTGCGCATGGCTGAATCCTTTGGCGCGGGCGCAGATGCCGAAATACTGATGGCAGAGGATTTGCAGCGGCTACCGACGGACCGTCCTGTTTGGATACTGGGCAAAGACAATCCGTATTCTTCTGTCATCGCCGAGTCTGTCGCTGTGTACGACGCACAGATTACGGAGACCGGATTGAGTCTGTCGGGCATCCCCGTTGAGTATGCAAACCGCAGCTCCGTGCTTACCGCACGCCATCCGGCGAACGCGGAGCTGGCAATTGGCTGGATCCATATTGATAATATGGTGGCCATGCCAGGAATGATCGAAAAGCTACCTCACTACGGCAAATATTCTTATCTCAGCTTCATCGGAGAAGAACCTACTAATGATATAAAAGGGAATTGGACCAGCACTGCGTCCCCCATGGTTTGGATGGCAGAGGTTCTGCCTGCTGGCTATAAGCTACAGGAACTCCCGTTACTGGAGCCATTGGCTGAGCTTCCGCCCAAGTATCTGCCCGAACAGCTGCACCGTCATGTCCAGTCCCTGGCGTCAGAGGCAATGGAGGGACGCAAAACCGGCTCACCAGGAGCTGACATGGCAGCTGAGTACATAGCCAGCCAGTTCAGAGAGCTTGGGCTGAAGACACTCAATGGATCGTATTTCCAGGAATGGCAAGAGAATGTGACAGGCATTGGAAGGGTGATGCTGCGCAACGTGGTAGCCATGATTCCTGGAAGCGACCCCCAGTTAAGCCAGCGACCTGCAATCCTTGCCGCGCATTACGATCACCTGGGCACTGATGGTGGTTTGCATCACGGTGCCGACGACAATGCTTCCGGCGTCAGCATCATGATCGAGATCGCTGCCAAGCTGAATCGTGCCTTCACACCCAAACGGCCGATACTTTTTGTTGCGTTTGATGGCGAGGAGGAGGGCTTGCTCGGCTCCCGCCACTTTGCTGCCAGGCCTCCCGGATTTTTCGAGACTGAAAACCTGTTCGCGGTCGTGAATCTGGATAGCGTTGGGCGCCTCGAACAGAGACCTATCCAGGTATTTGGTGGCGATAGTGCTTACGAATGGCCATTCATGGCTCAGGGTATAGGCTTCACAATTGGAGTCGACTCAACCATGGCGGAGAATGTCATCGCGAGTAGTGACCATGTCTCCTTTCTCAATAGCGGCGTTCCAGCCATTCATTTGTTCGCAGGCACCCATCCGGATTACCACCGGCCTACCGACACGGCAGAAAAACTGGACTACGCTGGTATGTCGGATATTGCGCTCTGGGTCGAGGAGGCGATGGTGTTTCTTGGTGACCGGGACGCGCCGCTTCGAGTTACTCTTGATAACGCCCCGGTGCAAGTAAACGAGGGTGCTGTAACCGCTCGGGAAGCCAGTCTCGGAACGGTGCCGGATTTCACCTACAGCGGGGATGGGGTAAGAATATCTGGAGTGACGCCGGGAGGTGCTGCTGCGGTGGCGGGATTAAGTGCCGGAGATATTCTGCTAAGTTATAGCGACCGGGAGATCCCGGATTTACAGACCTACTCAAATCTGATCAGGGAGTCATCACCAGGTGATGAGATTCAGCTGCTGATACGCCGAGGCGAGCAGGAAATTCTGTTTTCGGTCACCCTGCAGGCCAGGTAGCAAAATAGCTGCGCGTCTTACTGAAACATCCGTTATCTCAACTGAGTCAGGATCACTACTACTCCGAGCATCAGCACTGTCATCATTATGAGAGTGCGCTTGCTGGCACCGGTCCGCGCCGGCGCCCAGTTATAAGATTCTTCCTCAACGAAGAGGCAGTGTTGCAATTTTTTTGAGTACTTCACGAATGGCTCCGTTGCAGCTGAATTCACCCTCTGAGACAAGTCAGGATTGTGCAGGAAACGGCGGGCGCTCGCCTGCCGACATAGAGGCAATCTGGCGAACAATTATGGCCAATTATGGCAGGGGCTCTTGGTCGCCACCATTCCAAGTGCCAGGTGGAATTTCCGGCCGTAGTGATATCAATCAGGCGTGCTGCAACTTTTTGCCTGATCTGTTCTTCTTGAATTAGATAGCCATTGTCATGCAGCCGAAACCATGGTGAGATAGGTTCAGGTGACTCAGGAATCGTTTAACGGAGTTATACTCATGCGATATTGCAATTTACTATGCAGGATTCTCGGGGTGACATTAATGGCAGCTGCAAGCGGTGTCGCGGTGGCACAGAAGATAGTCGTCGCGCATCGCGGCGCCAGCGGCTATTTACCTGAGCATACACTGGAGGCTAAGGCCATGGCGTATGCCATGGGTGCCGATTTTATAGAACAGGACGTGGTAATGACTCGGGACGATCAACTGATTGTGCTCCATGACATTACCCTTGATCGCACCACTGACGTGGCAATGCGTTTTCCCGGACGCGCGCGGGATGATGGCAGGCATTATGTGGTCGATTTCAGCCTGGAGGAAATTCGCAGCTTGCAGGTGCGGGAAGGCGTGCGCAACACTACCGGGCAAGCAGTCTACCCACAGCGCTTTCCGGTAGGAAAATCCAATTTTACCGTCAACACGCTGGCAGAAGAGATCGAGCTAATCCAGGGGCTAAATCGATCTACCGGAAAGGACATCGGCATTTACCCCGAGGTCAAGTCACCGGCGTTTCACCGGCAAGAAGGCAAGGACCTGAGCAGTGCTCTAATCGCAATGCTGAAAGAGTACGGGTACACCAGCAGGCAGGACAAGGTATTTATCCAAACTTTCGAGTTTGATGAGTTACGAATAATTCATGATGAAATTCTGCCGGCGGCGGGTGTGTCTCTCCGACTGGTTCAACTGGTTGGCGACGAGGAAATCTATCAGTGGATGTTTACCGAGGAGGGCATGGCACAACTGTCCGAGTATGCGGATGGTCTTGGCCCTGAAAAGGGTCTAATCATTCCCTACCAGGCGTCTGAGGGGAATGTCAGGCCATCAAACCTTGTGGAACTAGCCCATGCCAACGGAATGCAGGTACACCCCTATACCTTCAGACTGGACGAAGGTCAGGTCCCAGCCTATGCGAACAGTTTTGAGGAGATGCTTGACTTGTTTTACTTTGAGGCTGGTGTGGATGGTTTGTTTACGGATTTTCCGGATCGGGCGGTCAGATTTCTGGAATCGCAGGGAAAGGCGGATTAGATGTCGCAGAACTCCAATAAAGGCAGTAGCGTCAGACTGACTTTGAGCAACTAAGAGTGAGGGAATCAAAGGAATTACCCTGATGGCAAACATCCTGATTACCGGCAGCAATCGCGGAATTGGCCTGGAATTCGTATCGCAATACCTGGATAGGGGAGACATTGTATTTGCCTCCTGTCGTGATCCCCGGGGTGCAGATCGCTTGCGCGTACTGCAAACCGACGACGCGCGGCTCAGCGTTATTGAACTTGATGTCTCCAATCCCGACAGCTTTGTCGACTTCGCCGCCAGTCTTGGAGGTCAGGCAATCGACGTATTCATCAATAATGCCGGGGTTTACGGACCCAGATCGGCGGGATTTGGCGACGTTAGCGCGCAGGATTGGCTATCGGTCTTGCAGATAAATACCATCGCTCCGCTGCTGCTGACTCAGGCTCTGATTGCCAATATTAAAAGGGGAAATGAGGGCAAGCTGGTCTATGTGACTTCCAAGATGGGCTCCATAGCAGATAATACCAGCGGTGCCAGTTATATTTACCGGACTTCCAAAACAGCGCTCAATCAGGTGGTAAAGAGTCTGTCCGCTGACCTGGCGGCTGATGGGCTAACAGCGGTGGTCGTACACCCGGGGTGGGTACAGACAGACATGGGTGGACCAAACGCGCTGATCAATGCGCAAACCAGCGTCAGGGGAATGATTTCTGTGATAGATGGTATCACCAGGTCAGACTCCGGTCGCTTCTTAAACTACGACGGAATTGCTATTCCCTGGTAGGCATTATTCGCAGCAGGTCGCCCGGGGCCACTGAAACGTGGTACCTTTGGCGCCTCGAAGATTCCCGTAACTCCCCTGACTGGCAGTATGAATCGACTCTCACGACTGGCTTGCGGTGCAGTTCTTGCGCTGTTTTTACTCGCCAACCAATCTGTATACGCCCACGGGGGCGTAGTGCTTGACGAAGACGTCTGTGTTATCAATATCGGATTTCTGTCCGCCCACTTCACTGTGTACCAGCCGGAGACCCGAGCCAACGAGGAATTCTGTGAAGACATACCTGATGTCACCAACAGCGTCTTTGTGATGGAGTATCTGCATGATTTTTTGCGAGAAATGCCGGTGGACTTCAGGATTATTCGTGACGTCAATAAGGTCGGAGAGTTTGCTCGATGGGAGGATGTCCAGGCAATTGAAGACCTGGAGGCTGCGACCGTCTACTACCAGTCACCAGCAGTTCAGGCGAACGGCAATTACATGGCCGAATATGCCTTTGATCAAAAGGGCACGTACATAGGTGTGGTGACAGCGCTGCATCCGGATGGCGAGCGTGAATACAATGCAGTGTTTTTCTTCCAGGTAGGAGGCCCGGATCTGGGAACCATTCCACTATTTTTGGGACTGATGGTGTGTCTGCAACTGGGTTACTGGTGGAGCAACGGGGGTTGGAAGAAGCTGAGAAGCAGAGTCGCGGGATCGGATACAAGCCAATGAGAGCCAGATCAAACAGATTGCTAATTGCGGCGACACAGCTGGCAGTATCCGCTGTGGTTGCCTTCGTGCTCATACCGGACCAGTGGTACTCCGACACCATGAGAGTTCGCCTGGCGCAATGGTTTGGCACTCCAGCTTATGAATCCTTCGGTGCCACGCTTCCCGATATGGCCGCGGCAATTGATGAGAATGAAGCGGGCGCACAAATTTGTCCTGAGGATCTGGGTGGATGGCGTCAGCCCCAGCTAATTGAAGGTATTCAGATCAAGGAGTCACTCGCCTGTCGAGTTGACAATCCCCATGCGGTGGCAGCCTTTGTTCGCGGAACTAACAATGTTTCCGTCGATACGCTACTGAGCGCAGGCCTCAGCCGGGATGCCGTGGAGAAGGGCGCAGATCTGGACGGAGACGGCGATCCTGACGTCATTCATTTGCGACTGGAAGTGGTAGAGCTCAACGGAGGTTCGCCGGATTCCGCCTTGCCTGTGGTCACCTTCGATATTGCACCGGGTGTTAATCCGGGACTATGGGTGTTCGCGCCGAAATCCTTTGGTATGGCAACAGAGAACTTTGAGTCCAATGTGGCCCGAGATATCCTTCGCGCCCCGTCTCCCACTATTCGTGTCGAGCAAGGGGACCAGGTGTTTATTACCCTGGAAAATACCCACTATCTCGGGCACACAATCCATCTGCACGGCGTCGATCATTCGTTTCTGAACGCTGACGGAGAAGGTAACGACGGTGTTCCCGTGACCAGCGAATTACCGGTAGCGCCGGGCATGGCAAAAACCTATGAGCTTCAGCCCCGGCAAACCGGCACCATGTTCTACCATTGTCACGTTCAGGTGCAGGCTCACGTGATGATGGGCTTGCAGGGTATGTTCGTGGTCGAAGAAAACCGCCCGGACAACTGGCTGCAAACTCTGAACGTTGGTGCAGGGCATGTCAGGTTTCCCTCGCAGGCGATCAGGGATCGCTTCGATGATGAATATGACCTTCACTTCACCGACCTGGATTCAAACCTGAATAACCGCATTCAGCAGAGTAATGATGCTGGGGAGGTCGAACGGCTGGTTAACAGGGAATACAATATCACTGACGCGAGCAGCGACTACTTCCTTCTTAACGGCCGTTCTTTTCCGCTGACATTTCAGGAGTCGCTGATAATCACCGAGGCTGACCGCTTGCTTAAACTCAGGGTCCTGAACGGGGGTAGTGTCGGGCTCGCTCTCCATACCCATGGTCATAAACCGACCGCGACGCACTATGACGGGATAGCGTTACCCGATGGTGCTCGAATAACGCGGGATGTGTTCTGGCTGGCGGGTGCCCAGCGCACTGATCTTGAACTGAATACGACTAATGACGGTCTGCACTCATATGGCAGTGGGGTTTGGTTGCTGCACGATCATCAGGCACGAGGCGTTACCAATAACGGTCTGGGACCGGGTGGAAATTTGGGAGCCATCGTGTACCGAGATTTTCTCGGTGCTGATGGCTGGCCGCAAACCATCGGCGAAGACCTCGCTCCGTATTTCCGAGCAAACTATTACCGTAGATCTGATCCTGCGCAGCGAAACTCCGGTGCCATGACGGCAGCACTTTTTCTACGGTTGATTGGATTGGGCATTGCCATCGGTGCGTTGGTGGCAAGCCTGATCGCCATGTATCGGGCATTGTTTGACGGGACGGCCTCGGGCGATGGCGGGACGTGATGAGGAGGGTGTTATAAAGTGAGTAACCTGGCACGTATATTCATCCCGTTAATGTTTCTTCTGCTGGTTGCTTCCACTGGATGGGCCCAGTTCGACTCCACCCGGCTTCACCGGGAGGAGTCGGGTCACGGTATGTCGGAAATGCGTTTTGACGCGACCGGCATTGTAATGAATGCCAACAGCCATGAATTGCCCAGAGACTGTGCAGAGTTGGCGGGGGACGTTGAATTTACTGTACAGGTCGGAAAGACTTACGCCACCGATTTTCCCGGCACCGTATTTGGAATGAGTCAGCACGAGTATCGCGTAACTCCGTGCAGCAGGGTGACGATTACTCTAGTGAACGAGGACGAGGTGCGGCATCAATGGATGTTGCACGGGTTGCCTCGATATCTCTATTCTCAGGGTATGTTCCACCTGGAGGCGGCGGGTGGACAATCCCAAAGCGGGAGCTTTATAGTACCCAGCGACGATCAGACATACCTCGTTCACTGCGATATGACCCAGCATATGGAAAAAGGTATGAAGGGGCAACTCATCGCGGGTTCGGGTAGTGGCAATCTCTGGAGCATTCCCGGTGTCAGTCAGGAATTTCGCCAGCAACAGCGGTTTAGCTTGCTGGGTGTTTCAATCGTTGCCAGCATGGCAGTCATGAGTTTCCTGGTGCTTCTGTATCTCGGGACTTCGAATCCAAATAGTTAGCCTGCTTGCTAAGCTGTCCTGGCCCGCAAATCTGCGGCTTTCTATGCACTTCGACGTTGACTAATGTTCATTCGTCACGTGGTGGAAAAAATACGCGTAAATCTCAGGCAAACTAGGGACCGATGGAGACGTCTCAGGAAAGAACCGGCACCGTCGATAATATTGATATGCCCTTGGGCCGGATGGCCCCGCGGTTGTGATGTGAGCAGCAACGCTATGTCCGTTACGGCAAAAATTCTTAGATTGAATAAAGCCGGCCACCCGGTTTCCTGGCTTACTCGCGAGGAGACCGCGACCCTCATGGTCAAGGATCAGGTTATCTGGTCTCTGGGTAAGACGGTTATGGAAATTCGCGGTGGTTATAATCGTCAGGGTATTCAGACTGTTCTTAAACTGCCCAGCATCGTAGCCTGCGATGGCAAGGTCCACATAGAAAGTTTCAATGCTCCCCTCGAAAACAAGTTCTTGTTTCGTCGGGACCAAAATATGTGTCTTTACTGCGGAGGCACCTTCGCGACTCAGGATCTTTCCCGGGATCACGTCATGCCGCTATCTCGAGGTGGCCGGGATGGCTGGACCAACGTGGTAACTTCCTGCCGGCGCTGCAACAACAGAAAAGCCGACCGCAATCCGGAAGAATCAGGGATGGAATTGCTCGCGGTTCCATTCGTGCCGAATCATTACGAGTTCCTCTACCTGTCCAATCACAATTTGCTTGCGGACCAGATGGAGTTTCTGAAGGCAAAGTTTTCCTCCCACATCAAGCTTTCCTGAATTCAATCTGCCTGTCCCGAATGTCACCGTGGCGCTTGCCGACCCGGAATTCGTCGGAATCGGCATTAGCACCAGTGGATGTCAATTTGGGCGTGCAGGTACCTTATTGCCCGCTATCCACACCGAATCAATGCTGCGAGTGTTTTCGATATTATTCAATGGACTATCTTCGAGGATAATCAGGTCTGCCCATTTGCCTGGCTCGAGAGTGCCCAGGTCTCCCAGGTTCATGCATTCAGCTGCCTTGCCTGTTGCTGAATGAATGGCTTCCAGAGGAGACATGCCGGCTTCAACCATCAACCATAATTCCATGTGCTCGAAATAGCCCTGGAATCGCGCCGGTGGTCCACTGTCGGTGCCCATTGCGATTCCCACTCCGCCTTCGTTGAGCAGGTTTAGATTACGCATTGCCACGTCGAGTGCCACTTTATATCGCTGGGCCGAAGCGCTATTTCGCATGCGGGACTGTCGCTCTGGTAACAGCAATTCCTGCAGCACTGCCGGATCCGCCTCCTTGAGAAAGAACGGGTCGGAAAAGAAATCGGGTTCACTTTCATAGACAAAAGTCGATATTTCGCGCGTGAGCGTTGGAATGTAGCAGACTCCTCGTGCATTGATCAGGTTGATCAGTTCCTGGTCTACGGGCAGGTCGCGAACACTGTGGGCAATAATATCGCCGCCCGCCTCCAGTACTTCCTTGGCATCTTCGAGGTAAAAAAGGTGAACGGCTACCGGCAATCGGCGAATGTGGGCCTGGTCGATAATTGCCTCATAAATTTCCCGGGCAGGTTTGGGCGTGTTGCCCAGGTTGTCATCGACTCGGGTCTTGATGAAATTTGCACCAAGATCGGCGGCCCGATTGACAGCTGCGCGTACTTCGGTAACTGAGTTGCCGCTGATGACGTCTCCGGCTACGTAAAGTCGGGAGTAATCGAGATCTGGTCGTTGCTGTGAATCACGCAAGTTGAATCCTGCTTCTTCGTCGTCTCCGAGGCTGACTATGGTTGTCACCCCATAGCGGCCATAAAGCGAAAGCTGTCGCAGCACATTCTCTCGGGAGTAACGCCCTGATTCCAGGCCCAATGTGCTTCCTACGTGGCCGTGAGCATTGATCATGCCCGGCATGATGGTCTTGCCACTGGCGTCGATCACCTCGGTATTGTCCGGCAGGCTTACATCAGCGGCCGGTCCCACCGCGCGTATCCTGCCGTTGCTTACCACGACAACGCCATTCTCAATGACGTCAGACCCGGTGCCATCAATGATATCGGCGCCGACGAAGGCCAGGTTCCCCTCGTTGGCATTTACAAGGCTGGTGGTAAGTACCGCGGCGAGGAGTAAACCGCAGGCTCTTGGTGAAGTCACGCTTTGCATATCAGGTCTCCTGTGTGGGCGGACCACGGTAGCTCCATTGGAGCTAATTGGTGGATAAAAATCAATATCATTCAATTGGGAAGATCAAGGGGTTTTAATGCTAGCATCGCGCCCTGAGGTCGACGCCTCGGTATAGTCAGGGAACCCTCATCGCCATGCACACTCCTTCGGGAAAGAATCTGATCGGTTTTTTACTCTCGCTGAATACGGCTTTTCTATGGGGTATTCTGCCCGTCGCGGTGAAAGAGATCATCGTGACCATGGATGCTTACACCATTGTCTGGTATCGGTTCGTGGTCGCATTATTGATCATTGGGCTTTACCAGGGGGTTCGCGGACAGTTGCCGGCCATATTGGCAACCGGTGCTAGAACTTACACCCTGCTAGTCATAGCCGGCATAGGATTGTGCGGAAATTACGTACTTTTCGCGCTCAGTCTGAATTTCCTGAACGCGGAAACCACTGAAGCAATGATTCAACTCACGACCCTGTTTTTGCTTCTTGGTGGGGTTGTGATTTTTCGGGAACCTTTTGATCGCTGGCAGCGCCTGGGAGCCGTGCTGATAGTTGTCGGCCTGGCCTTGTTTTTCAATGGGCGATGGTCCGAACTGTTTGCCGCATCTTCCAATATGGGTCTCGGTGTTGCGCTGGTTATTGCGGCGTCTATTACCTGGGTGGTTTATGCCTTGTTGCAGAAAAAGCTGTTGCAGCAGTTCAACTCGGCCCAGATACTGTTGTTCATCTACGTGCTGTCTGCATTGATTTTATTGCCGTTGGCAAAGCCTGCAACGTTGCTTGATCTCTCTGCCGCGCAGACTGGGCTGCTTTTGTTCTGTTGTCTGAACACTGTGCTAGCTTATGGATCCTTTGCAGAGGCAATGGTGCATTGGCATGCCTCCAAGGTCAGTGCGGTATTGGCGCTGGCGCCACTATTTACTATCGCCGCCCTGAAGATCATCGTACAGATCAATCCGGCGTATTCCTACTCTGACCATCTCAATGGGCTCGCGGTTTTCGCAGCGGTGATACTGGTTCTGGGTTCGGTCATGGTGGCATTGGTACCGTTGTTGCCTGAATGGTCCCTGCGGTCTCGTCAGCAGCAATCCGGAAAGAGTGACGTGCGATAGTAGCTGGCTCGCTGCATCAATCGTTCAGTCGGGACTGCTGCAGATTGACCTGACTGACAAACTGTCATAGCCTGCTTTTTAGAGCCTTATCAGAATAATATAACGCTACAGTACCCTTGCGCCGGCTGCAGTGGAACCGTCGGATCGGTGCGCAGGAGGATCCCAAAATGAAAGCTTTTGAGTCGCTAAAATTCTCCCGATTCCTTTTCGGCCTGCTGGCGATGCTTGCCTGTTATGGCGCCAACGGAGAAGTGACGCGCATTGAAATCACCGAGCGCGAGACTCTCAGTTCAAATTCCGTCGACTATCAATATGAAGTGATCACCGGGATCATGCATTTCGCATTGGATCCCGATGCGGTCGGCAATGCATCAATCACCGACATAGAGTATGCGCCGGTTAATCGCCAGGGACTGGTGGAGTTCAGTGCCGATTTCCAGATCATGGTGCCATCGGACAATATCGCCAATGGTTCGCTAATGTACATAGTCAACAACCGGGGTCGTCCCTCCGGAGGGCCAGGCGCATTTCCTGACGATCCGATGTACGCCCGGGGTTTTACCTATCTGCAGACGGGCTGGATCAATGAATTGGAAGCTGGGGGCGGGAGACTGCTCCTGAATGCACCATTGGCAGGATCAGAGGCTCAGCCAATAACCGGTCAGGTGCGCTACGAAATCATCGTCGGTCGACAAACAGAGAGCGAAAATATCGCTGGCAGCGGACATCTCGCTTATGAGCCCACAGCGCAGGGGCTGGAGAATGCCACTCTGACCCATCGGGTGAATCAACAGGATGTAAAAATTCCTATCGAGCGCTCCCGGTTTAATCTTGACGTCGCGTGGCCGGAGGGTAGAAATCAGCCGCTGGTCACTGTGAGTGTGGTCGGCGGCCTGCAGCCGGGGCATATCTATGAACTCGTGTACGAAGCGCAAAATCCGGTTCTGGCGGGAGCCGGTATGGCTGGAATACGGGACAGCGTGGCACTGATCCGGCAGGGGACCGATAACGCAATACTGACTGCTCAGCTTGAAGATCTGGGGCTGCCGGAGATAGAGCATACAATAGCCCTCGGTAACTCGCAGAGCGGGCGTCTGCTGCGCCTGTTCCTCTATGAAGGTTTCAACGCCGACCTGGCAGGGCAGCAGGTTTTTGATGGCGTTATTCCGGTTATCGCCGGTGCTGGTTTTGGCATGTTCAACAATCGCTTTGCGATGCCGACCCGAACCAACGGTCAGCACGAAAACCTGCTGTTTCCCAATGATCTTTTTCCTTTCAGTTACGGTCTCAGTCTCGACCCGTATTCGAAGCGGGTGGACGGCATTCTCCTGCGCGCCATGGAAAGCAACACTGTTCCAAGGATCATGCACATCCAGACTTCCAATGAATACTGGATTCGTGGAGGATCGCTGCCCCATACCGATCCTTTGGGTACCGCAGATGCCGATATACCAGACCATGTGAGGTTTTATTCCATCGGCGGTTCCCAGCATGGTTCGGGCGACGGCCGCCCCCGAGAAGCAACAGCAGGTCAACTGCCGCCCAATCCCAACATGTGGGCACCATTCAGCGCGTCGCTTCAGGTTGCAATGCATGAATGGCTGGCAGAAGGTCGGGAACCACCAGCAAGCCGCTATCCTACAATCGCCGAGGGCACACTGGTTCCGTCGCATCTGCCAAATGGAGAGATTAATCCACGGGCCTGGAATCCATTGCCTTTCGTCAATCACCCCAAAGACATGTACAGGGTGGCCTATGCAGACTACGGTCCAGAGTGGCTTGAGCACCGCGTGATAGGCTATCATCCGCAGTCGTCGGAGAATCTCTATGGGGTTCTTGTGCCTGCGGTGGACGACAATAATAACGATTACCCTCAAAGCACTCTGTTGCCTCCTCTGACGGAGGTGCCGCTCGCGACCTTCACGCCCTGGAATCTGAGAAACCCTGCCACTGGCGCAGAAACCGAACTGGCGCGATTGTCGGGAGGATATATCCCCTTCACGCGATCCAGAGCTCAATCCTCGGATATGCGCAATACCGTTGATGAGCTCTACAGCTCCTTCGCTGATTACCTTTCAAAATACGAGGCGGCGACAGACCGCCTTGTAGAACAGCGCTACCTGTTACCGGAGTTCAAAGAAACCTACATGGAAATAGCTCGCGCCAACCGGGGTATTTTCGAGTGATAGCGCTCGTACATCCCGTATGAGCAGCAATGGCAGGCTACCCGAATTAATTCCTGATCAGCTGGATCCGCAACAGCGGTCGGTTTACGAGGCTATCCTTGCTAGCCGGGGGGGAAGTATCGCCGGGCCGTTTGCGGCATGGTTGCGCTCGCCGGTGCTCGCGGATCGGGCTCAGAGCCTGGGGGAATTCTGTCGTTATCACACAAGTCTTCCCTCGCGACTGTCAGAACTTGCGATTCTGATCACCGCCAGGCAATGGCGGGCGAATGCCGAATGGCAGATACACGCCCCTATCGCCAGGCGTGAGGGGCTGAGTGATGAGTTAATTTCTGCGTTGCAGGCTGGGACGGAACCGGCCTTTCGTTTTGAGGATGAAAAGATCATTTATCAGCTGGCGATGCAGTTATATGAGTCACGCCGAGTTAGCGCGGCAACCTACCAGGCGGCAGTAAACTCTCTCGGGGAGACTTCAGTGGTGGAACTGGTGGGTCTGCTGGGTTATTACGCGCTGGTGGCGATGACTCTTAATGTCTTCGATATGCAGTTAACGGACCCGGCAAACCGGCCTTTTACGGGATGATTTCTTAAAAGATAGCATTCACGGTCAGAAAAAGAACGGACGGCCCCAGCAGGCAGCCTACGCCAGTATAAAAAGTAGCCGTCATGGCGCCATAGGGAACAAGCCGGGGATCGGTTGCCGCCAGTCCTCCCGCTACCCCACTGGTAGTTCCCATCAGGCCGCCAAATACCATGGCTGACTGTGGGTTATTCAGGCCGATATAGCGAGCCACCATCGGTGTGCCGATCATCACCAATATCGATTTAACCAGTCCGGCTGCCACGCTCATGGCGATTAATTCGGAGCTTGCGCCAATTGCGGCACCGGTAACGGGACCCACAATGTAAGTCACAGCGCCAGCCCCAATGGTAGTAATGGCAACCGGATCAGTGTAGCCAAACAGCACTGCCACCAGCCCGCCGACCACGAATGAAACAATTACCCCGGCGAAGATGGAAATTACCCCAGCCAGCCCGGCTTTCTTGAGTTCACTGAGGTGTACGCCAAACGCGGTTGCAACAATGGCGAAGTCACGGAACATGCCCCCGCCCATGACACCCACGCCGGCAAGGAAAGTGATGTCGGCTACCCCTGTGTTGCCTCCGGTCATTAGACCGCCTATATAGGCAGCCACGAGACCCAGGGTGATAGCAATCGCCGAGCCGTGAATTCGGCCGGCGGTCAGCTTGGCGGACAGCCAATAGGAAAACCAGACTGTGAGGCCCACAACGGCAAAGGCCACCACCAGGCCATTACGACTGAAAGTTGTTTCCAGAACGTCCATTACTCAGCACCCCCGTCCTGGCTTTGAATCGGTTCCGGTGCCGCACCGATACGGCTCAATACTGGCACCAGCGCGAAGCTGACTACAACAGCGGCGATTCCGGCAACCAGGGCCAGCAGTCCTCCATCAACGGCAGCAACCACGTTCTGGCGTGCTGCCATGGCGACCACTATGGGAATATACATGGCGCTCCAGAATTTGATGCCGTCACCGGAAACTCCGTCCACCATTGGTTTGAAGCGTTCCATGTTACAGGCCAGTACCAGAAGCAACATGGCGATTCCAACACCACCTACATTAGCCTCTACGCCAATTAGTACGCCCAGATATTCACCCACCAGCATGCCCGCCACCAGGCAAACCGACAGCATTGCGACGCCGTATATGATCATGGTATTTCCTCTTGTTATTACCCGCGATGATATGATGGACACCGTGATTTCGCAATTTGCAACAGCGGTCTGCGCGTCGTCGCAAAATCTTGTCCATTATTGTTGTCTCCACCAGGCTCGTTTGACTTGCGGGGGTTGTTTATAGCTTAATTAGGCTCCCGGACGGCGAGGACACGGACGTTTTCCGCCCTCTCGTTGAAACATCCATTGCTTACCTGAAATTTGGGGGATTCATCTTGAAACTCGCATACTACAAGCTCGGCACTTTAGCTGTTGCTCTCACTCTTATCGCGTATTCCAGTCTGGCCACAGGTCAGAACGTCACTACCGAGATCCTGGAGAACGCTCAGGATTATTCTGATCGCTGGATCACCTATGGTCGCAATTACGGAGCGTGGCGCTACATGCCCGATGACCAGATTAATCGGGATTCGGTGAGCAGTCTCAGGCCGGTTTGGATCAAGCAGACTGGTGTTACCGGGGGTGCCTTTGAAGTAACCGCCCTCGTAAACGATGGACGCATGTACCTGACTACAGCCAATAGTCACCTTATCGTGGTAGACCCGCTAACCGGGGCAGAGCTCTGGCGCTATGACCACGAGTTCGAGAATGTCGATCTTTGCTGCGGTCCGCACAATCGGGGTGTGGCACTGTACGAAGACATGGTGTTCTGGGGAACCCTCGATGCTCATCTTATGGCCTTCGATGCTGCTACGGGTATTCAACTCTGGGATGTCGAGGTAGGGGATCATCGGGAGTCAATCTCCATTACCGGTGCACCTCTGGTCGTGAAAGATATGGTGCTGATAGGAATCGGTGGGGGTGAGTTCGGTATCCGTGGCTACATTGACGCCTTTGATGTGAACACCGGTGAGCGGCGCTGGCGTTTCTATACTACCCCTGGTCCAGGCGAGCCTGGTAATGAAACCTGGCAAGGAGATTCCTGGCGCACTGGCGGCGGGCCAACCTGGGTGACAGGCACTTATGACCCTGATACCGACTTCGTTTTCTGGGGTACTGGCAATCCTTGGCCGGATATCAACAATAATGTTCGCAGCGGCGATAATCTGTACACCAACTCGATTGTTGCACTGGATGCCGATAACGGACAGCTGCGCTGGTACTTCCAGACGTCACCGCGTGACGAATTTGACCATGACTCGACCAGTGAGCCGATGGTGATTGATGAGATGATCAACGGTGAGATGCGGAAACTGATTGTGCAGGTCGCGCGTAACGGGCACGTATACGTTCTTGATCGGGAAAATGGTGATTTTATATTTGCAGAGGAATACACGCGGGTTAACTGGGCGGAAAGGGACGAGACTGGTAAACCGGTACTCAAAGAAGAACTTTATGATCCGGCCGGAACCATGGTATTCCCCGGTCTCTATGGTGGTAAGAACTGGCCGCCGGCTTCCTATAGTCCCGATACGCATCTGATCTATATTCCTTCCAGCGAGTGGGGTACGGAGTTTATCCGCCGCGAGGGCGAAGGACGACCTGGAACGATGGATCTGGGCGGTATTCCCAGGTTTGATTCGCAGGGCAAAGAGCAGTTGGTTGCCTATAATCTGCGCACCGGCGAAATCCAATGGCAGCGGGAAATGGCCGGTTCATTCAACTGGTCCGGTACCCTCGCAACTGGCGGCGGACTGGTATTTTCCGGAAGTGCCGATGGCTATCTGCGCGCTTTCAATGACGAGACGGGTGAAATGCTCTGGGAGTTTCAGACGGGCAGTGGCGTTTACGCGCCGCCAACCAGCTTTACCATAGACGGTAAACAATATATCGGTATTGCCTCCGGCACTCGTGATCCGGCAAGCAGGGCCGGTGTAGCAACTGGTATATCGCCAGGCAACTATATACTGTTTGGTTTGTAAGCAGTCAGGTCGAAGGTGCGCTTGAAATGAGTAAGAATTGCCTGTTATTCGGAAGCCTGGTTTTCTGGCTAGTCTCAGCGGCGAGTTTCGCAGGCGTAGGCGAGGGCCAGGAACTCTATGATGCCTATTGTCAGGTTTGTCATGGCGGTCTGGGTGAAGGTCAGACCATGGGTAAACCGTTGAATGACAGTGCGGCCCGGAATTTGTCAGACGAGGATTTGATAGCGGTGATTACCGCTGGACGTGCTGGAACGGGTATGGCGGCCTGGGGTTCTTCCTTCAGTGAACAGGAAATTCTCGATGTCGCCAGTTACGTGCGGATTTTGCAGGGCGGTAGCGGATTGAGCTCGGTTGATGAGAACGCCGCATTAAGCGATGACCCGGCGGTACTGACGGGCGAGCAGTTGTTTAATAGCACTGCGGGATGTGCCAGCTGCCACAGCTATCGGGATCAGGGTGGCAATGTCGGACCCGCGCTCGACGGGGTTGCGTCACGACTGGGTGAAAGCGGTCTGCTTCAGGCTCTGAACAACCCTTCAGCTTCCATCGTAGCGGGCTTCGAGGCCAAGGTTGTAGAGCAGCAGGACGGTTCAATCATTCGCGGGCGTTACAGGAACGAATCGGATTTGGCGATACAGATACTAATAGCTGATGGTTCCCGCTGGGTGACCTTTTTTAAGGAGAGGGTGAAAGC
>Ga0181593_10000303_pt1 | contig 42183 bp, 47 predicted proteins | sample 071ome_19_FD_133756 | JGI IMG/M metagenome (GOLD analysis project Ga0181593, IMG submission 133756) | Coastal salt marsh microbial communities from the Groves Creek Marsh, Skidaway Island, Georgia - 071413AT metaG (megahit assembly) | ecosystem: Environmental > Aquatic > Marine > Intertidal...
GAGGAGACAGCATCATGGCGAACACAGATTCAACGCCCGCTCAGGGAGCTCAAGGCTCAAGCCACATTTATAACTACAACGCATCTCCTAACACAAGAGCTGCTATTTCACAGAAGGTTAGAATCTTATCCCCCGTGTATAAGCCAGGGGATACAAACAACAATCTCCTTTATCAGCTTGGTGTTAGCTCCTCTTTCTCTGCCGACTTCAACCGAGGCGTTGAGGACATTCGTGGTATCGGCTTCGGAGATCAGGTTGCAGAGCGTGTCCCTGGCGTTTCTGACCCTGTTGATGTGTCTATTGAGCGTACTCTTATGTATCTCTCTAACGGACACCAAGCGTTTGGTTTCGCAGGTGGAGTTGACGGACCTGTCCGTACTCTTCAGCACCACAGGTGGCCTTTTGATATTGAGCAACAGCTCGTTTTCTCCACGATTGCTGACCTAGAAACCCCTGCTCAACTTAATAACAATCAGAAGGGTTTAAGAAGTATCGACTTTAGTGGTCAGCAGGTCACGGGTGCTGCTGAGGCATATGCGGATCAGACCCACAAGGCGATCATTACTTATTTCGAGGCTTGTTGGATGACTTCTATTTCAGGAGCTAACCCAAGTGCTGATTCCTCTCTCATGGCACAGAGCATTTCAGCCGCCGCTCAAGACGTACATGATCTGTTCTCTACTTACGGGGAGTTCTTACCTAGCGGTAATGACCCATCTATTGGTCAGAACGCTACGATTAGGCATAACAGCCTCTCTACGGGGACTGATCTCAGTACAGGAAATAACTCTGTAGGCGGTCCAGGCGTGACCTTACCAAACTTACCTGATTTTAATCTCTAAGAATAAATCTAGTTGGTAAGATAGGGGGTAGCCGTACCCCCTTTAAAAAATAAACAGGACAGGAACACTCCCATGAAATTATCTCAGCTCAAAGAAGCCTTTGCGCCTATTTCTCAGATTGGACTCCTCGAAAAGACCATATCGGTTCATGGAGTTGAGATCGTGATTAAGACTCTCAACTCTCGACAAGAAGCGGAAGTACAAAAAAAGCTCTCCGCTTTAAATGAAGAAGAAGAGCTGAGTGCGCTTGAATATGTCGATCATTTCAGAAAAGAGACTCTCACAAGAGCGATCAGCTCTGTGGGTGGGGTTTCTTTTCAAGATGAATATGTGGAGACAGGGGAAGTCCTAGAAAATGGGACTCCTATTAAGATCCCTCGCGTGGAAGCCTTGAGGGGGGTTTTAGACGAGCTTTCTAGGGCAGTCCTCAACGAGATATTCATGCACCTCGCAGAGCTCTCAAAAGAGGCTGAGGGGGAATCAGAGGAAAGCGTAGATAAGAGCTCTGAGTCTTTGGAAGAACAGGAGCAAGTCTTAACTTCCAAACTTGAGCAAGTTCAGCGACAAAAGAATCACCAAGAAGTGATGGACATTTCTGCTGAAACCATTTCGTCTAACTATGACGATGCTCTAAAGAATATGGGGTGACTTCCTCATGTCTGACTGCTATTCAGAAGTCAGAAATGTGATTACTCAAGGGGGGTTGTTCCGAACAATCGTATTTCCCTCTAAAGACATCTCACTTAAGATCAAAAACCCTAGCTTTGATGATCTTGATTGGACGTATGAGTATTCACCCACTCAAGCATGGAAGCGTGAATTAGCTTTCGTGGCGAGATCGCTACATTCTATTAACGGCAGACATATACAGAGTTCTGAAGATGCTCTGTATTGGGTGGTTGACTTCTTACAAACTCTGAGCCCTAGTCTGTTAAGAACACTTATTTCCTATAACTTCGTACTACTAGAGCAGTCTAGGAAAGCCCACTCTTTCCTAGAGGCGTTCTGTTATGAACATGAGTCACGCTCTCTCTGGTCTCAATGGAAGGCTCACAGCGCGATGGGCTTCGACCTCAGTCGAGGGCTATTTCAGAATTTGAACGTCACTCAATCCTCTTGGGTTTCATGGAACCAAGCTGAAGATGAGCGAGTTCGGGTTCGGGTGGAATGGGAACAGGCTCTACTCGTCACCTCTGCTTTTAACCATAAGGGCGCTCAAGAGATAAGAAATAATTGGAAGTCTGAAGATCAAGCAAATGAGGACTACCGAAATAAAGTATGTCAACTCGCGAGGAGCGGAGTGACCGACTTTGAAAAAGAGAGGAGCCTTCTTAAAAACAGACTCGACTCCTTCGATGACTTGAAGGAAGAAATGAGGAAGTGGCTCGCAGGGGAAGAAGATGAACATGACCGAGCTATCCGAGAATATAAGAGCGCGATGTATCAGAAGATCGAAGATGACAAGAGGAGAGCAGAAGAAATAAGAGAAGCGAGTCGTAGACGTATCCAAGACATTAATGAAATAAGAGCCTCCGCTTCTCCTATCCGCGCATACACCGACGATGAAATAAAGTATCTATCTCCGTCTACTAAGAAGTTTAAGCAAACAAACGAACACGCAGAGAGATTTGAGCACGTTAAAGAACGGTACATCACGGCTAGAGAGACTACAGGCAATCTCACCATAAATGAAGAAGGTGAAATTGTCTCAAACAAGCCTCAAGAGCCCTCTTTGATGGATCAGCTCAAAAATCGCACACCCTCGATATGATGGAGATGGAAGATGGCTTTTTCAGACGATATAAATAAAACAGCCGAACTGCTCTCTAAGATTGAGAAAACTGTCACTAATCTCTCTAAAAACTCTAAAGGTCAAACAGGGGTTTTTAAGCAGTACGTCTCTTATCTCGCGGAGGCTAAGAAGTCTACTGAAGCGATTCAGTCAAACCTAAAAGAAGCTCTCGTCAATGACAAGAAGATAGCGAAAGAGTTTGCAGACGCTCAAAAAGTCATAAATGACATGACCTCGGAAACCCTCCAAAACATAGAGGCGAGGGGGAAGATCGAGGCGAAAATAGATCGTCTTGTAAAGGCGAGAGCTAAATATACGGGAGAAGCCCGTAAAAGCCTTGAATTAAACTTAAAAGCAACACGAGAAGAAGCCCGCCTACTAGACGAAGGTATCAAAAGACAAGAACACGCTCTTAAGTTAGAAGAACAGAAGCTCAAGGCTTCTAGAGAGAGTCTCTCTGTCCTTAAAAAAGAAACAGAGAAATTTCAGAGAGGGCTTGATGGCACTTTCTTCGACCCCGAAGTAGGCTTCTTCGGGGAGAAAAAAGACTTTGATAAGAGTGTTTCGTATTTAGAGGAAAGTATGGTGTCTGTTGCAGACACCTTTGGTGAGGCACTCTCAGGCAATCTCGATTCTGTCGCTAAACTAGGAATAGACTCCCTCAAGACAGGGGGGAATAAGCTAAGAGACACAGCCTCAAATATGAGGCTGAGTACAGGTGGAGAAGGGGGCAAACTATCTAAAGTTATTGGGACTTTAGGTAAAAGTGTTGCGGTCTTTGCAGGGGTTGCTTCGGGGCTATTCGCAATATTTAAGGTTATGCAAGCGATAGAGGAAGCTCAGAAAGGTGTGAATAAAGAGCTCATAGAAGCCTACGGTATGACAGACCTTATCGTAGATAATGCAGGAGAGGTCGCTACGCAAATTAAGAACGTGCGTCAATCCCTCTCGGATGCTGACTTTGCGAATGATCTTGGTGTCCCTTTAGAACAAGCTCGTCAAATGGTGACAGAGCTTAATTCTATCGGGATTAATATGCGTACCGTAAATGGTGATGTCGAATCTATGAAAGACCTCACCATGCAACTCAGAGCGAGCTCTGCTGCAATTGGGATTGGGTTCTCAGATGCAGTAGGTTTTGCTCAAAATTTCAGAGAGGAAATGGGACTCTCTGTGAAAAACGGACAACTCTTAGAACGTATGTCTGATGAGTTTTCTAGGATTAGAGACTTAGCCTCTCAATCAAGCTTCTCTACAAATAGGTTCTTCCAAGTAGTACAGGGGCTGACAGAGGGCATTGGCGGAATGAACGTGCGCGTAGGGGAAGCAGGGGCGCTATTTCTGAAGCTGTCCAAAGTGCTTGGACCAAAGGCAGGGCAACAGTTTGCTCAAGGTCTTACAGAGGGATTCCGTTCTGAAGGGATTCAAGACAGAATGAAGCGTATCATTCTGACAGGTAAGGGTAAGGTCACTCAAGCTGCCATGAGATCAGCTCGCTCTACTTTTAGGGAGTTAGGGAAAGATGAAGCCCTAAAAGATTTCCTTGCCACAAGAAATATAAGTAGCGCAGATGATCTTAAGAAATTGTCTGATGAGCAGGTCAAGCAAATCATGTTCGACATGAGAGCTCAGTTGGGCGAGCAAGGCTCTGCTAAAGCCCTTCAATTTCTGAAAGCTAGAGACTTAGCTAAGGGTGGTACGGGAAATATGAACGATCTCGTCATGGCTCTAGGCGAGTTCGACATGAGTGGTACTCTTGAGTCTCAAATGCAACAAGTCTTAGCGTTTCTTGGACCGAAGGGGTTTGCAGGAGCTAGTGCTGCCCAACTAGAAGCTCTCTCTAACTACACGGGTAAGAGCCTTCAAGAGCTCATGGACTACAGGAAACTCGACTTCCAACTGCAAACTGAATATCAAAAGGCGATGGAACTCTCCAACAATAAGAAGCTCACGCCCGCTCAGAAGAAAGAGATGCTCGCTGAAATAGGAATTACTGATGTTGCGATTAATGAGAGTGGTCAGCTTGTCTCTAAATCAGGTGAAATAATCAAAGATATTGGTGCTTTTATTCATGCTCAAGGAGCGACACTAGAAAAGAATAGAGTGAAAAAGGTTGATGAAATGCAACTTCTCTCAGAAATAGTCGATGCGACCCTGACAAGTGCCGACATGATTAACAATCACTTGGGGGGCTTAATGCAGCAAATGATTAGTCCTTTGGACTATCTTTCAAGTTGGTTTGGTCGTGAAGAAGATAAGGGCATTGAAGATAGAAAGAGAATAGCAGAGGAGCTAAGACTTAGCCTTAAAGATGATGAAGATAAGTTAGCTGATAAAAAGAAATCAGCTCGCGCTGAACTCTCTAAGATGAGGCTAGAGGGAGCTACAGAATCTGCTCTGAAACAAAGAGATGCAGAACTCAAAGCTGAGATAGCTCGTGACAAAGCGACGCTTGAGTTGAAGAAGAAACAGGCTCGTTATTTAACGTCAGGTCAATCTAGGGGGGTTAGTGGGACGGATGAAGAAATTAAGCGTAAGGCAGAGTACGAAGTTGGTCGTCGTCTAGTCTCAACAAAACATGGGCGTTCTAGTTTAAAAAAAGCAGGGCAGAATACTCTTTTGTTAGCATTAAAAGATATGCTTGGGGGAACCGCAAAGGAGGCTGACTTACAGAAGTTAAGTGATGAACAACTCAAAAAACTAAAAGAAAAATATGGGCTTACCGTACAGAAAGAAGGCGAGGCTGTTTCTGAACATAAACATGAAAAAATATTAGGCGTAGGCGATGTGCGCCATGACACTAAAAGGCAAACGTACTCGATTACTGATGAAGAAGGGAATAAAAGATTAATTGCTACTCGTGAAATTCACTCTCAAAGTGGAAAGCATGGAGGATTAGGCAGGGCGATAGATCGAAAAGTTTATGATTCTGATGACTTAACTCAAAACGCAGCCCTAATTGAAAAGAGTAATGTTAGACTCTCAGAAATAGCAGAAAAGTTAGACGATTCTAACTTGTCTGATGCAGAAATAAGCAAACTAGAAACCGAGCGGGCACAGATAAACGCTAAAATCTTAGCTAACAGTAAGGCATATCAAGACGCTACAGGTAAGACATTTGAAGAAGCCATTTTAAATGCAGAGAAGCAAAAGCTAGTTAATAGACTTAATGCTGAACTAGGGGGGTCGAGCGCTTTAACAACAGATCTCGACAGGAAAACTGCTCTTAGTAAGCTGTCTGCTCTCAAAAAAACTATGAATCAGGATGAGTGGGACTTCTTGAGAGAAGACTTTAGGACTGTTTATGGCTACGACACGATGCAGTCTCCAAATAAGAAGTATCCTGAGACTTTTCCTGCGGGTGCTTTAGCTAAGGGTAGTCCTGTAGTGTTAAGAGGGGGCGCGATGACAATCGGGCAACCTACAGATACCGTTTCGATGGTGGACTATTCTAAGGGTGGGGGTCGTGGAGGAGGAGGTGGGGTCGTGAATATAAATATCTACGGGGGGGATCAATCAAAAGTATTTAAGACAGTCAAGAATGCTATTTCAGCGACCAAGAATATGATGGACTAATGGAGGTTATGTATGTCGGGTAATGGCAAAGGATATATCAATCCTCATTTCAGTAGTCCTTCCATGACAAACAATGGGCGGCATGAAATGCGCCCAATGGTGCTCGACATCATTTCACCTGACGGAAAGACCTCTCTTTTGGGAGACAACAGGCTTGTGTTATTTCACACGCCTGAGTCTTTAGCTTTTTCTTATCAGAAGAAAGTGAGTAGGAGTCCCACGATAGGGGGTTGGGTTGAGTATTATTGGGGGGATGAGCCGTACACGATCAACTTAGACTTACCCTCAGGGGCTTTCATGCGTATCGGGTCAGGGCTCTCGAACACAACAGGGGCGATAAGCACTCTGCAAGACAAGAGAGCGGGCTCAGTCACAAGAGGTCAGTATGGGATTGACTTAGGGGGGTCTAGGAGAGAGACGATAGCTTACGATAAGTATTTAGACTTATTGGCATTATTTCACAACAACGGTGCGATCTATGATTCTAGGGGTTATATTGCACTACAGGGTAGGATCAAGATGTCGTTTGATGGCGGTGTTTGGTATGGGTGGTTTCAGAGTTTTACGGTATCTGAAGCAGCCGAGCAGCCATTTCAGTTCAAGCTCTCTGCGGTATTTCAAGTAGAGAGAGAGATACACCCTGTTAGAACTCAAGGGGGTCATTTCAGATGAGAGGAACCACGGCAACAGTCCCTTATATTGATCTCCCAATGGGAGAGGACTTAATCCTATTTCCCGATGATAGTTTAGACACGATACCTGTGGACAATTCTCATCAGAATCTTCGTCAGTATTCTCCGTTTGTTTTAGAGGTAGTCCCCCCATTAGAGGCGAAGGATTATGGACTGAGAGAGTCTAAGATTAACGCAGAGTCCCCGACTCCTTTTTCTAGTCCACTACGACCACAGGATTCTAGGTTAAGGGAGCAGATAGTAGAGGGCGCGGTGTTGCCCAACATTTCAAGTTTGGCGGGTCCTCCTGTGAGAATCCCACAAAGAAACAGTAATACTTCTTTTTCGAGGCAGGGTCTTACCCCAACGATAGAGCCATTGAGCGCGAGCTATACAGAGCAAGAGAACTTAATCGACTTTGTGACTCAAGCGAGGGCATTAGACACGCTCCCCCCGATTGTATTTCTTATCAATCCTTCTACTTTTGAGGTGAGTTACAACTCAATTCAAGCATTTCAAGAGCAGACGAGATATGGGTTTGTATTTCAGCGTTGGGGAGAGGAGCTTCCAACTATTTCGTTCTCGACTTCTATCGGTGCATATATTTCAGCCAAGAAAGATGGCACATCGGGTCGAGGTTTACATTTCACTTCTAAGAGAGACAGCGCGGGCTACCGTCAGTTGATGTCTATCTTATCTGTCTATAGAAATGGGTCAGCTATTTTTGATCGGGTCGGACGATCTAGGGCTTATCATGCGATAGGTCGTCAAGCCATTCATTTCGATGGACAGACTTGGGAAGGGCGGATAGAGAGCATGAGCTTCACCGAAGACGAGACGCATCAGAACGGCAATATTTCATTTGATCTTAGCTTTACGGTGTATTCTCATAGATACAACGAGAAGCTTACGTCAGAAGTGTCGGATCGTCTTAGGAATATCAGCATTGGGGGGAGAGGGTAATGTCATTAGTAGATGAAAGACCGTATGCGGGTTCTTGGTCACAAGACATACTGAACAAGTATCGTAAGATCACGACATGGACTCCTGATGCGATTGTCTTATTCAACGGGGACACGAAGGTTGCGGGGTGCAACGAGTGTAAGAATAAGATTGATTTCATGGGGTTCATTACGAGTGCTCAGGTGAGCGCGGGAGTGAACGCAGGCGACTTAACGTGTTCTATTGAAATGAGTATTCCTGGTCATTTCGGGGATTCTATTTTCAAGGATGGCGAGTTTATTCTCAGCTTGGGTATCGAGGTTAATGTCTATTATAGGGGTTTCTTTGAAGTAGACGGTCTTGACCCAAAGGAAACCACTTACACGAATGATGCTACAGGGGAGGAGTTTGATCTTAATAAAGTTAAGATGCGCCCCTACTATCCTGTATTTCATGGGGTCACAGTAAGCTCTAGCTATAGCTTTAGTGGTGGGTTTTATTCTTTGAGCCTGAGTTGCAACTCGCTTCTTCATTTTTGGTCTAATCAGAAGGTAGTCACAAACGCAGCATATCTCGCAGCCAAGCCTTCGGGTTCAAGGGGCTCCGTTCGTTTAGATGGACACGTCTATACAAATATGACTCCATTTCAGATCATCTACGATTTATATCGGGACAGCGGGGGGTCGGCGGATGGTCTTGAGTGGGTTTTCAGCTCCTCTAGCAATCAGACTGCGGAAGCCGAAACGGGGGAAAGTCTTTTCTCTCTCGCGCTGAGGTATTGGGAGACGAGGTTCTCTCAGGGTCTTTATGGGCTTAGGATGTATGGCGCATCGGGGACGCTTTACACACAGCTCCAAACCGCCTATTTAGGCGACCCCTCTAGGACAACTTCGGGCGTGATTAAAACAATTCAAAAAGACGGTGTTTTACGCCCTACTGACAGAGGCAAGAAATCGACCAATGCGGTGAACAAGTCTTGGATATTAAACTTAATAGATAGGCAGTCGAATCTGAAACACGCGAGGCTTACTCCCGACTTGCTGAATCTTGTCGAGCTCGACGACAAGGGCAGAGCGGGCTACGGACTGCTTGTCACCGAAATGAAGGCGTTTATTACAGACTTAGGTGCGATTGGTCAGTTCGATTTATTCTCCACGCAATATGAGTCTAAGCAAAGCATCGCAGAGACAGTCGCAGAGAAGGTAGGTTTTGAGTTTTATCAAGATCTTGACGGCGACTTGGTTTTTAAGCCCCCTTTCTACAATCTTAATGTAAAGGGAAATAGGGTTTATACTATTAAGCGAGAGGACGTGATCGACATTTCTTTTGAGAACCAAGAGCCTGAATACACATATGCCACCTGTAAGGGGAGTATGTTCAGAAATACAGCAGGCTTGGGGATGGAAGGCACTTGGGGAGTCAAGGGGACTTATGTGGATTACCGCTTAGTAGCCAAGTATGGTTGGAAGGCTCTTGAGTTTGACACCACATTCTTTAATACGGCTAGGTCTGCCTTCTTCGCCGCTGTCGTTGACTTGGAACGAAAGAATGTAAACGTAAATGGGTGCTCCGTCACGATCCCCATGCGCCCTGAACTAAAACCTGGCTATCCTGTATATATCGAATATATCGACTGTTTCTATTATGTGAACTCAATACAGCACTCTTTCTCTTTTGGGGGGGACTGCACAACGAGTCTTACGTTGACAGCGAGACGAAAGAAATTCCTCCCCCCTGGACACCCCAACGTGCCTGGCGTAGAAGGCGTTGACCTTTCTAACCCCCTACTCCCCCCTAAGAGTCTTATACAAGAAGTGGAGAGTGGGCTCTATAAGACCATAGGGTTTCCAAATGTCGTAATGGCGCTTGACCCTTCTAAGCCCTCCCCCTACTTGCTTGCGAGAGGGCTAGAGAAGGTAGGGGGCATCAAAGAACCCAAGAGATCTAAAGATCGAGCGATGTTTAGAAATGGGCTCTTACTACAGGCACAAGAGCTAGGTGTTTTGAAATTAGACCCTAGCTCAAGGTCGAAAGAATTTTTAGAAGGTCCTTGGGTCCTCACGACTCAAGATGGACAGAAAAAGAGACTTAAAGTAAATGGGGGCACTCTAAAGGGGGAAGAAGCTCTCTCTCAGGCTGTAAAAGAACAAGAAGAAGGACGAAAGAGGTCAGACGCATTTCGCAGGAGAGGTAAGACTAATGCTAAAGAAATCGCCCAAGAAGTTGAGGACAACTATCAGAGTGCTCTCGAAAACATAAGATCCTCTGAAAGTGATGACCTCGCCACGATTGTTGATCTTGTGGATTCAATCAGAGCAGCATCTCCTGCGGCGAGTGGGAGTGAGACAGTCTCTTTACTAGACGCGCTCTCAGACAAAAGGACTTCTTTCAACCCAAATCTACCTGGTTTCTACCGATACTATAGCTCCTCACACCCCGATAAAAAGCATCAAGCCCCCGATGGATATAATCGAGTCTTAGAGGGGGAAGAGCTAAGCGAACTACAGCTTCTAGACGCTGAAATAATAGACGCGACTCAGCATACTAAAATCACTACGATTAGAGGGAACTTAGTGAGTGTGGAGGAAGTGCCAATAGAGAGCGTGGCGGGGATTAAGACAAGAACAAAGAGGTCTAGGGGAGCTGAATATGTCCCGACCAAAGATATTCTCCATTTGAGCTTTCAGCAACACGGCTCGACCAAAAAAGTCCCCATTAAAAAAACGGACAACTCTAAAGTGTCTCTGACATACAGCGCCCTCAAAAGTCTTGCTGTTTCCACATTCAATTCTAAGCTTACAAAGACCCTTGGCTCGTTAAAAGGCAAAACCATAGAGGCAGGGGCTTTGAACAGTAAGTTTTTCTTTAGATCAAAGGGTTCTTCTGAAATAAAGTTCACGCAATTAACTGCGACATCAGACCTCTCTGCTCTTACAGGCGCTGTTGATATTAACACTCAGAGCGCAGACATAATCACTCATTCCACGACAGCCTTTACTGCTCAACTAGAAGCTTCTACAGGGAACCTTCGGGTTGCTGATTTAGCAGGCAAAAAAGCTGAAATAGGAGATATTGATTATGTGAACAAAAACTTGAAGCTCTTGATTGGTTCGTCTTTTAAGGTCAGAGGGCGTACTGTGATCAATACGGGCAAATTTAGAGAGGTTCAGGGCAAGTATAATTTTAAGAGTCCTATCTTCCCCGTATCTGATGAGGAAGGCTATGAAGTCTTTGGCAGTTATCAGTATGGTAGGGGGCTTAATTTAGCAGAAGGCGGGGGTTTTGATCAGCTACTAAGGCAAGACCCTTCAAGAGTGTTAAATGATGCCGAATCAGATGAGTTTCTCACTCAGCTTTTTAAGAACGGGGGGGTGACGAGAGAAGAAGCCTTTTTAGCAGTCGCAGAGAAGGTTTCAGGTCGCATTCGCGAGGACGCAGAACTGAGCGATCTTTATTTCAGGTTGTCGGGGAGGGACTTCTCTAACCCTTCAAACAAGGCAGAGAGTCTGAAGGAACTAGCTAACGCATTGATGACTAACTCTAAAGACCAAGTTGTAGAAAATGCGCCCATCCGTCTCTCTGACATCAGACCGAAGTCGGGGTCGAACGACACAGCTTGTGACTGTAGGGGGGACACGAGTGATATTGAAATGTATCTACTAGAAGTAGGGGTCGAGATCCCTAGTGGTAAGACTCTTTCAGACACAGTAAATGATTCTGAAATAGTGCATATTTCTAAGCAGGTACACATAGATTCTAAAGTTTCTGAGTGGAATCGAAGGCAACTCAGATTGACGGGCGTTCCTCAAGAGGATCTCCCTCACCCCCAACATGTTTCCAATCCCGTTCTTTCAGAGGGGGCTTTACAAGATGCTGCTTCCGCACCAACTGCTTCTGAACAGGTGGTCATCGCCCCCTTCGTAGGACCGCCAAGTCAAGGAGAGGTGAAACAGGTACAGGCAAGAAGACCGCGCCCTGCTCCTTCAGATTCTTCTTCGACAGCCCAAGACCATGCTCAGAGCCCCCCAAGCACAGAGGATATTGAGAACACCGAGGAAGAATTACAAGTTTTAGAAGCCGCTCAACAGAGCGTCGAAGAAGACCGAATAGACGTTGTAGCCGCAAATTTCGAGGATAATGGCTATGAACCTGAGCCTGAGGAAGTACCAAGGCTAATCGCCTACTATAAAGAGGAGTATAACAAGTTAGATCAGGCAGGAAAGCTTGCTATGGGGGCTCGGAGAAATGAGCTTATCGCTAAGGGGAACCTTAGTGAGCGAGAGAGACGCGAACTGACAATAATCCAATGGAGTTTGACGTGAAAAACTTAAATAATATGTCGCAGGCAGACGTTAATCTTCAGCTAAAGACTTCTGGCTTAGCACCTTCCAACCCTAGCACAGGTTGGTCTGCTCTCTCCTTAGGGTTAGCTAAGATTATTTTGGTGTACCCTGAGGAAATGAGATGTTCAATAGAGGTTGTTGCAGGTGAGTTAGGCAGACAGACTTTTGCAGGGGTAGAGATTTCAGCAGCAGGGGCAGGCGCTCGTCATTTCTTAGGAGCCGTTCCTGAAGTGGGGGATTTTTGTGTTGTAGGCTGGTTTGCGAAGAACAGCACAAAAGCAGACAAGAAGTCCCCTATCATTCTTACTTGGCTTCCAAGGACTCATTTCTTTGGTCACGATTGGCTTCCTGTGCAGGACTTTTCTCCTGATGAGAGCATGACGGAGACACCTAGACAGAGAGACAAGTTCAAATCTGTCATTGGGAGAACGAGATTTAAGATGCGACACATGGAGGCGGGGAATGTGATCGCCTCTAGCTCGCAAGGAAGCGATCTCATTCTTGACGAGAGCGCGGTGCTGATGAATAGGCGCTCGAATGAAATAAGGCTGAGAGATCAAGACCAAGCAATTGTGATGAGGTCGATTCAGCAATTTCAGACGATGGCAGGGGCTAGGGTTTATTCAGGTCTTGTACAGAGAGACGCGAGGACTCTCCCAAGAGAAATGGTTTCTGACGGTCAGAATTGGGATGCAGACGAGCAGCTTGATAGTGAAGGCAGACCCTTAGATAAGTTCCCTGACCTAGATTCTTATCCTAGTGGGGTGCTGACCCCTCACAAGCTATTTCTGAAGGGGGATAATGGCTTTTCGACCTTTGAGGAAGACGGGGGGGAAGTTCCTGACTATCTCAACCCTTATGAGTTTTTGGGGGAGAGCTCTCTCATTTCATCAGATAGCTTTTTCTATGATGGAGATGAGGGATTAACTTATGGGGGTAAGTCGATTCTAAGGGTTGCCTCTAATGGGGAAGAGGCAGGATTAGATGCTTTAACAGAATACAGGGTAGAGTTGAACCATAAGTCTAACGGGACGCTCCCTGTTTCTGAGCAGACCGACGGGTTCGATGTGGATCGCTTAGAGGGGGGATCTCCATTCGTAGAGTTCGTCTTGGGGAGCGTGGTCGGAAATGACCCCTTTAAGAACAAGGATCAGTATGGGAAGCCTTTAGGGGTTAGCTTTGAGACAGGAGAGGGTTCTCTTGGCGTTGAAATAGATGACTTGTTTGAGCAGGCAGCAACTCTGTTGAGGGTGAATGGGATCGACCCTGACACGGATGCTTCCTTTACCTCTTTTAGCAAGGCGGGCGCTTTTAGGGCTCACATAGGGAACAGCTCAGAAGATGCGGTGAGGACGAGCGTATCAGGGGGGGTTTTCTTAACTTCGGGGGGTCCTCTTAGAGCAGAGGCGAGTCGGGTGGCTCTTGAGGCTTCTGAGGTAGGGGAGGGCATTTCCCTCCGCTCTGCGAAGGGTTCTGTACATATTTACGCAGGGGGTAGTACGAACTCAGGTCTTGAGGATAGGTCTGCCCAAGAAGGGGTTAAGGTAGAGGCTGTCAAAGCTATTTCAATACAGTCGGGGGTGTCTTTTAAAGTGACCTCTCCTATTGTAGATTTCTCAGAGGTGCAGTCTATTCTTCTGAACTCAAACGAGGGTCTTTCTCTTTCTTCAGGTAAGAGTATTGAGTTAAGGACTTCGGATCAGAAAGAGGTCATTTCGGGATACAAGAAAACCCTAATCGCGGGTCCTAGTGATGGGAACCCACTCAACGCGCAGGGCTTAGAGACAACTATCGCGACTTCCCCTGCCACAGGCAGCGTGGGCGGGGTAGTCAAGAAGGAGACGATTGTTTCGGGGGATGAGCTCAAGGAGACTAAGTTAAACGGCAATCGGGTAACTAAGACTTCGGTCGGAAATATAGAGAGCATTTCAGATACAGGTAGTGTCGTGAATAAGGCAGGGCGGAATCAAATAGAGACTTCCGCATCTTCGGGGATCAGCTTAAAAGCTGTCTTGGGAGACGTAAAAGTCAATTCTGTTATTGGCTCGGTCAACATAGAAGGCTCGGTCTCAATAGGGTTGAGATCAGTAGGCCCTGTGACGATACAAGCGTCTGCCACAGTCTTAGGGGGCGCTCCTGGACCCGCAAATGGTCCGATCATGTGCGGGTCAGACGTACACCCCCTAATAGGAAAGACTTACTTGGAGCTTGGGATGCCCCCTCGAACTCAGATTCTTAAATCAGGTTGAGTGTTTTTTCTTCTATCACCCCGATTAGCTCAATCCATTTTTCTCGATCATCTAGCCTCTCCCCGCCGACTCTTCCAAGTCGGAACTTGGTGTCGAGAGAGAGCATACCTAATATGAGCTTCTTGCTTGCGATAAGAGCTTCTTTATTGAGGCTCCCCCCCCATAGCTTAAAGAAGTCTTCCACGAGAACAGGGTCGCCTTCTAGGATAAGAGTTTGAAGGTTCTTCTCTAGGGAAATAGTAAGAGGTGGTAAATCAAACAAGTCGATATCCTTTGCAGTTATCATTTCAGACGCTCCTTTTTAGAGGAGATCATCTAAATCTATCTCCTCTGAGATTTTTTCAAGCCACTTTAGAAATGACTCTCGGTTTTTCGTGTACTCCATAAAGAGAGTATATTCAGTTTCTCCCATCGCGTCTTTGTGCCAATATCTGCCTTTGTTTTTGTCTTGGTTGACGGAAGCTTGCTTTTTATTGTCGAACATTTCATCTGCTTTGAAATACCCCCAATGCCCATCTTTAGATTGGATCGGAGTGACGATAGCCCCGATGGTTATTTCAGAGACTTCCCCCTTCCAAACTTGCCCCTGAGTTCCGACCCATACGATGTCGCCCTCTTTGGGAAATATCGTCCCGTCTTTAAGAGTCAGCTCTTTTGGAGATCGGGCTCTTGTAGAAGAAACCTTCTTGATATTCGTCCCTGCGATGAGGTCTGTTTCTTCTGTTGTGTCGAGATCTATTTCATCTTCCGTTGTTTGTTCCGTATTCAATATTTCAAGCGGGAGAGATAGAGAGGGGGACGAGGTATTTTCATTCAGGATAAAGTAGCCTTTTCGATAGCCATGCTCTAGGATCATGCTCCACCTAGAGCCCCCCATCTTCTTAATGCCGAGCGCTGAACAGGCAGTCTTTTTCCATGTGTCTATCTTTTTTACTCTGCCGCAATCTTGCTTAAGTGCTTCTACGATGGCTTTACAAGCGGTGTCTTGCTCACTCATTTCACATCTCCTTCTCTTGAGGCACAGGATATATATCAGATCCGCTAGTTCTTTTATGCTCTCTTGTTGTGACACACTTCTTTGGGAGATGGAAAATGGCTGATATATTTGATAAGATTGCTACAGATTTTATGGCAGAGGGCTTCGCGCCCCATAGCGAGCCTTTAAGAATGCGACATGACTATGGCTCTCGCTTCGCTGACGAGAGTGTAGAAGACCTCTTAGAAGATGTTGATGATCTCATTGACGACCTTGACATGGAGTCTAGTGACGCAGCTCGTTTCGTAGAGGACTTTGAGGACGAGGCTTTGATGTCCAAGGCGGCTCGTTTTTCTCGCGGGGAGAAGGGCAGTCGTGAGTTTGATGAGTGGATGGACGATCAGTCTGAGGAATTTCAGGAGGAGTGGGCTGAGAACACAGATAAGTACAAGGATCAGTTTAAGAATGCTTCTTTTGATGACGAGATCATTGATGATATCGGGTTTGATCGTTACGCTTCAGAAGAAGATGAGATCATTGATGATATCGGGTTTGACCGCTACGCTTCAGAAGAGGATGGTTTTTTTTTCCCGAAGAGGCGTTAAGAGGGTTTGACCGCTCTGCCTCAGATAGAGAGGCAGAGCTCTTAGCTGAGGACTTAATGCTCCTTGCTGATGAACTTTTGGGTGGTAGAAGGCGACCTCTTTCTTCTGCTAGACGTAGGGCAATCAGCAGGGGGATTAAGAAAGCTCTTAGGGGTGGGGGTCTGAGGTTGAGAAATAAGAAGCGCAGGAAAACTCTGCGTAGACCAATGACTCAAGCCCGTAGGAAGTTAAACAAAATTCGCAAGCAGAGAAGGTACGACAGGCATCGTAAAGCGAGTGAAATGATTGATTACACCGATCAATATATTTTTGATGATTTGGATCTGAACAGGAGGGTCTCAACCATGAATTATGACTTAGTACAAAAGATAGCTTCAGAATATATGAAGGAAACCCACATCCCTTCCCCTAACAATATGGAAAGGGGCACTTCTGAGCATTTTGCTTCAGAGATCGAATCGGGCTATGACGGAAATTATATGAGCCGTCAGAATATCTATCAGATGGCAGAGTTTATTGAGACTCTTTATGGGATAGCGGAATCGGGAGTAGAGACTCCCGATTGGGTAGAAGATAAGATTACCCGCGCTCATGCCCATCTATCGAGTCTCCACAACTATTACACCTATGGAGAGGGGTCGGGGAATTTCGAGACAGGAGAAGGGGATTCTTCTTCTGAGGATGAAATCATTGATGACATGGGCATAGGCGGATTAGTCTTTGACTTTTAATACCCTATTTCATCAATGATTTGATTGAGTATCGAAAGGGTGCTGTTGAAGTCTCCTGTGGTAGCCTCGAATCCAGGGACTCTTATTTCATATATCCCCTTGTATGTGCAATAGACGACAACCACATCGGGAGTTTCGTGATTGAGCCAAAGCTCATAAGTGGATTCTGAAATAGACTCTGTGGGGAGGAACATTTCAAGTCCCCATTTCTTAGCTTCTTTGAGGTTCTCGTAAATGAGTCCTGCTTTGTCCTTTGTAGTGAGTTTATTATTCTCATTCATGTTGAGACTTTCTGAAGGGGCTTAGTTATGGTGATTCGAGCAAGAGAGGGCGCTTCTGCGCCTCTACAGGTCACTTGGGTAGATAGTTTAGGTCATGCGCTAGATGTCGCTAATGTGACATATACGATTTTCACTTATGATGGCGCGATTAGGACTGTAATTGGTGTTGCAGATAGTCCGATGTCCCCTACTGACGAGACTCATCGCTTTGTGACCCATTTCTTAATCCCTGATGGGTATGCAGGGGCTACTTTGTTTTGTAGCTTTAAGGCGACCCATAATGACGATGCTTCCACGCTCACCTCTGAAATGACTATACAAGTAGAAAAGAGCATTTCAGAGCAGAGACTTAATGTCACGCTATAGGGTTTTGAAATGTCTGTTCTCTTTACACAACTAGAGTTATTAGGACCGAATGATCTAAGAGTAGAGTTGGGGGGGAGTGATGGAGCTCCCTTTGACCCTTATTCTATTTCATATACCTTTTACAGAAAAACCCCGACAAGAGGCACTTATGTAGTAGGTGCGCCTAACCGCACCCCGATTAGGGAATCAGAGGGAGTTTATTTCGTGGGGGAGCGGTTGAGTTCTGAGTTCTTGATCGGTGACTACTATGTGGAGTGGATGATCAAGAGGCTCCCTGAATCTCCTAGAGAGATCATTGGCAAAAAAGAGTTCGCTGTGAAGGGTTTCCTCTCATAGTCTTTTTATCTACTTCTTATTTTACTACGAAAAGGAGAGACGATGAGTTATTCGCCAAAAGAGAAGTTAGAGGCTTGGAAATCTAGACACGCATCTGAGTATCAGAGCTCTGCAAGAGTTAGACTTGCTAATTGGAAGCAAGAAAACGGATTTTCCCGTACCGCCTCGCAAGAGAAGATTGCTGCGGGCAAGGCTTATCTTCTCGACAGGGGTTTGACGAAAGCTAAGGTCAAGGCAGGCGAAGCTTCAATGCTGTATAAGATTGATGGATCTAGGAATCAGTCGAAGTATTATGAAATGCTAATTGTCCCCAAAGCTCGTGGGATCGGTTACACTCTGATTAAGAGATATGGTCGTCTTGGACCTCGTTTCCAAGAGCGTACAGAGGACTTCAAAAATCTAGCAGGAGCTAAGGCAGAGCTTCAAGAGATCGAGCGCTCTAAGATCAAGAAGGGCTACATTTCATCCTATGGGGACTATCACCGCGCCCCTGATGGTAAGAAGCTCCCTCTAGGTCAGTACCCTGTCGGCTTAGAGTCTCATGCAGGCAGTTGGAAAAACCAAGAGATCCTCTCTTGTAAGCCTGTGCTAGTTAAGATCAAGAGCGCGATTACTCAAGCTTCTCTTGAGGCAGAAGAGGGCATTGGTCGTGAACTGTTAGGAGACTTAACCGATGCGTATAATCTGACCCAAGGTCTGAGCGAATCTATGGCAGGCGTAGTTAAAGAGAAGCTCCGCAAGCTTATCGCTAGGATTGAGGGTGTAAATAAGCGTTGGAAAAGAGACCCCGTGACGATTAAGAAAGAGCTGAAGTCCTTAGAGAAATATCTTTCTCTACAGCTATCTCTTTGTAAATAAATGATTTCTCCCGACTTTACGACAATCATGACAATTATCCTCGTAGTTCTTGTGGGGGCGATTAATAAGTGAACCCTGTGGACTTCTTTATTTTTTTGATGGTTGCCTTCATACTTCTTATTGGGAAGGACTATTAGACGACTCAATCTTGTGGTAGAACCAAGCTCCTACTGCATGAAAGGTTGTTTGAAGGCATGGAAGATTTCAGAGAGAATCGCGTTGATATTTATGGGGACGGGATAGGTGGTGTCGCTCTCATTCAGAGCATGGGAGATGACCTCACCCTCGTGAACTCAGCAAGGGCGAGCTTGGGGCAGCTCAGTACTGAAATGGGTCAGAGAGAAGAGAGGCTCTCCGACTTCTTAATTCGTTCGGGGCACACCTCTACGAGTGAGCATAATGTGCTGACTTTTTGGATCAAGGTTCCAATGTTTGTTGCTCGACAGCAGATGAGGCATAGAACCTTCTCATACAATGAGATCTCTCGCAGATATACTTCAGAGGACATCGAGTTTTATCTCCCTCGTGAAATGAGAAAGCAAGACAATAAGAATCGCCAAGCAAGCTTAGATGAGACTTTTAACCCTACGGTTTATTTTGATCCACACGACTTCCCCAAGTTCCACAAGATTGACAGCGTGTCTGCGATCAAACACCACGCAGCGGATTCGGTGAAGCTCTATGAGAAGCTGATTGATGGGGGTGTTGCTAGAGAGCAAGCTCGTATGGTGCTCCCTCAGAACATTTACACGACTTATTGGTGTACGGGTAATCTCCATAATTGGATGAACTCTTTCATCGCCAAGCGCGACCACGAAGACGCACAATGGGAGATTAAGCTCTTAGCGAGAGAGATCAGTCGTCAAATACAGCAGATTTGGCCTTTGACCCATGCGAATTACGTCAAGCATGGGAAGATCCCCCCTCTGTCTCAATAGCGGTTTTATACTCTTACATTGTGTAAATCTCCTTAATGAAAGACTTGCTTATGTATCGTTATGCAGACAGTTCAGAAACACACACAACTAAAGTGAGAGCCCCCCTCTTGGTTCAGTTTTTTCTTGAGGACACGGAGATCGAAATCTTCGCACCTACGTCAGAGGTCAAAAACTTAAAAAAGACCGCAGAAGGTATAGATCGTGGTCGAGGTATGCTTCCTTCTGTGATTGCTGTGCCTAGTAAGAACGCTGTTGGGATTAGCGCAAACCCTATGAAGTCAATACACTTTACCTTTTCCGAACCTGTGTTCGTCTCTAATTTCTTAGCGGTGTTAAAAAAACAAGGATACACCTTAATCTCTGCTAAGTAATTTATACACATACGAGCTAGGTACTCTAAAAGAGGAGTTCGTATGTGCGACATTAGAGATGGGGAAGAAGCGGTCTTATTAAAGAACGGGCTTGTACGCCTTAAAGATGGCTCTATTCATAATCTGAAGGATTGCGATCTTGGGGCGGGGGGGAAGCTGATCTTGAGCGCAGGGGAATATACTCCTCGATCCGTTAAGAGGAAGAAGAAATATGTCGGGAAAGCCCATCTTGACGGGGCTGAAATAGATTTTCTTGGTTCTCAGCTACAGCTTTCACCCATCGCCCTTCTCAAGACAGAGAAGGTTATAGAGCAGCCACCCCCACCACCCCCTCCCAAAAGAGACCCCTATGAAATAGGTGTTTTGTCTATGGTTGGGGCTACTCTTATGTTTGTGCTCAAGAAAGTAGCAGGTCTAGATAGAAAGCTCAGAGAGGGCTCCTGTGCTATCCGACACCAAGAAGCGATAATCCGAATTGCAAAGCTCGAAGGGAAAGTGCTGAGAAAGCAAATAATAGACGGAGCTAAGACGGCTAAAAGCATAAAAGACAAAGTGTCGGAGAAAAAAGAGGGGGGCTAGACTCTCCTCATCCCAAATTGGATTTTGGCTCTTTCTTCGCTGACAGGGAGTTGGGTCTTAAAGTCGTAGGTAGAGCCTTCTAAATTTACTCCCCACATCGAAGGGGGTAATATCCCATCGTGCTTAGTAAACAAGCTCCCTTCAAAATTAGCCCCGTCAAAGTTTGCATCTCTGAGGTTAGCATCTCTAAGGTCTGCCCTTGCTAGAACAGCTTTGCTCCCTTGCACCTCTCTCAAAATCGCTTCTGAGAGACTCGCAGATAAGAAAAGCGCCTTTGAGACATCTGCTTTAAATAAATAAGCCTTTTTAAAAGAAGCGAGATGGAAGTTTGCCTCTATGAAATTCCCTTCACTAAGAACCGCCCCATCAAAGACGGCGTTAGTTGCGGCACAATGGTAAGCTTTGACTGAAGCGAGGTCTGCTTCCTTAAAGGAAGTTGCGTACATTGTGGCTTGAGTTAATGACATGGAGTTCGCCTTGATGTTATCACAGATAGCATAACTCAAGTCAGCTCCATTCAGATTCGCTTCCACTAAGATTGCATTCGTGAGATCCGCTGCTCGTAACCTCGCTTCTTCAAGGACTGCATTCTTCAAGTTAGCGCGGATGAAAATCGTTTCTCTACAAAGTGCGTCTGTCATCTTGGCGCTTTTTAGAATCGCGCCCGTCAGATCAGCGTTGGATAGGTTTGACCCTGTGAGGTCAGCCCCCTCGAAGTTAGCGCCCTTTAGATCTGCCCCTGAGAAATTAGCATTCTGTAGATTGTAATTCTTAAAGCTCTTACCGCTTCTATTTTGACCTGAGAAGTCTTGTCCCTGTAGCCCATGAATTAGGCTTTTGTCTGATAGATCGAATTTCATTTCTTGACCATTCCTCTCTTTTTAGCTTCTTCATCTCTTTCAGCGTCCTCCTCACTAAATAGATAAATTGTGTCAGAGTCGTATGTAGCCCCCGTTAGCTGTGCGCCCTCAAGAGAAGCTCGGTAAAACGTGGCTCCTTTAAAGGCAGCTTCCTCAAAAAAACCATGATCTAGTGTGGCATAACTCAAGTCAGAATAATGGAGTATAGTGCCCTTCGCGTAAGCTTTCGTCATATCACAGCTAAACAACGAGGTGTTTTCGAGATTAGCCCTTTCTAAATTCGCTTCTTGAAGCGAAACATTATCTAGGGTCGAGCCGCTTAGATCTGCGTCTAGAAGATTGCACCCGTTCAAGAGAGAGGACGTAAGAATAGCTGACTCAAATTTTGAGAAAGTAAGGTTAGAGCCTTCAAAAAAAGTGTTCTTTAAAGAGCACTTGCTGAAGTTGGCTTGTACAAGCTTTGCTGACTTTGCATGGACGTAATCCATACAGGCTTCTTTAAAGCTCGTGTTTAAACCTTTAGCATCGTCTAATCTTACTTTCCATAGACGAGCACTCTTGAAATTCGCATTCGTTAGCTTCGCCCCCTTTAAGTTCGCCTCATCTAGGTTCGCATCTGTAAGGTTAGCCCCTTCTAGGTTTGCCCCCTCTAAGTTCGCATTCGTCAGGCTCGCGCCCTCTAAGTTTGCCCCTTTTAGATTAGCATTTCTAAGGTCTGCCCTTGTTAGAACTGCTTTTGTCAGTCTTGCGCCTTCAAAGTCAGACCCGCTCAGAATAGCCCCTGCGAAATTAACTTCTTCTAAGTTATATCTTATAAACTTCTTGTTACTACGGATTTGGAACGAAAAGTCTTGACCCTGTAGTCCTTGAATTAACCTTCGGTCTAGTACCGCGAGCTTTGAAAGAGGAGTCATTTCAGGATTCCTTTTTTCTTAAGCTTTTTCTCGATGACATCCCACTCAGCTTGTGGGAGATCCTCTCGAAGAGCTTCAATGTACTCCATTTCAGAGATGTGCTCCGAGGACATCTTGGGTTCATTGATGAAATGACCCTCAAAGCCAACTCCGAAATCACGGGCAACCATTTCTATCCCGTCTAAGTTGCTTTCATTGTCTTCCCAAACCACAACCCTTGTAATATTAGGGTGCTTTTGGAGTAGACCCTTCACGAGGTTCTTTTTGTATTCTAAGGTTTTGCTGCCACTCCCGTTGAGGTAGACCTCATCAAAGTCAAGACCTGCGTCTTGGAGAAGCTCTGCAACCCTATATCTTAAAGATGGCGTGTTTATGCGACCTGTACACATGACAGACCACACATCAAGGTCATTAATGGAGTCTTTCGCATCTCTCACCACCTCAGAGTTCCATGAAGCGCGAGAGGTACGCACAGGCAGAAATGGGAACCCTAAAGAAGATTCTAGGTTGTACCAATACCCATATGTTCTTGTAGACCACCAAGAGGGTGGCTCAGGACTCTTAAATAAGGTGTTGTCGAAATCAAAGACGTGGAGCTCAAGATTGACTGAGCTCTTTTTTATGAACTTACGCGCAACTCTACTTGCAAATTTTTTCATCCTCGCCTCCTTTTTATCAAGCCCTCATAATAAATTAAGTACAAAATCAGCCCCACTTAGACCTCGTTGAAGCTCTTTAACTCCACTTAGAGTAGGCTTGTTCTTGTAAGAGTATTTTTATTTCAGAGTAGGGGTCTATTCGAGGTCTAAGGGTTCTATCCTTCACCACTAGACGAGAGTAATTGATCAAATCTCTTTCGAGAATGAGATAATCACCTTCTCGCTCAACCTCATCAATGTCTTCTATTTCAAGAATATCGCTGTACCTATCTCCTCGCCCATCAAAGAGCCTAGTCTCGCCATTGTCTTTGGCGAACTGAAGCCCTATGCGAGTCACGAGGTCTTGATACTTCCTGTCGTAGTCGAGCTGATAAAAGAAGGAGCCTACTTCTGAGTTGGCTCGGAGAAGCCCAAGACCATAGATGAACCGATCATCTTGTTCCTTCAGAAAGGCTTTGTCATACAAGATGAAAGAAGGATAGTCAGAGAACATAAGTAGCTCGCCTGTAGGCTCTACCCTCTTGGGCTTACTAGGGGCATTTCTCTTTTCTTTCTTAGGGACACTTGAGAGGATTTCATCTGCCCTCTGTCGGGTCATTTCACCTTTAAGGATTTTATCCTCATAGAAGCCCCTCGCCTCAAGATCGCGCACCACACCTGCCCAATAAGAAATAGCAGCTTCTTGCCCTTGAGGGGTGAACCCCCCCGACTCATAGGCAGGGTTATATTCATGCCAATAGCGAGCAACAATCTTACTAAGCCCTCTACTACGATACTCCTCTGCTACACCTATGAGTGTTGTACCCCACTCATCTTGAGCTGTGGCAACCTTAAATCCTTCTTCATTGAAGATACCTATCGTTGTGCCCTTATTGAGTTGAAGTGGTTCCTCGCTTCGGACAGTAAAGCACTCCCCGTTATTTCTGAACCTCTCCAACAGGTGTGGGTATCTCTTCATGTTTCGCTTGGCTTTGTCAGAGACAAGACCCATGTAGTCTTGCGGGTACTTAACCTTCTTCTCTTTCAGTTCAGAGTCTCTAAGATAGAAGAAGCTGTCTGATGAGCGATTGAAGCCTTTTGATAAGGGCAGGTTCAGTATCTTGTTCTTCTCTCTAGTGTAAGAATAAAAGATAGTCCCTTTAGCCACCACCGCTCTGATTCTCCCATCTCGGCAGAAATAAAATGCGCTCTTGTCGGTCTTTCCGAACACCTTGAACTCAGAGGTGTGGTCGTGATTCTGAATAGGGGTTATGGAGTAATCCTCGTTCATAGAATCCACGCTAAAAGAGTAAGCGCCCCCCTCATGGTACTTCCCTTTTGGGTTTCTATGCTTCAGATACTCTTGGAGAGTCATCAGCCCATATTCTTCTCTTGCGCTCTTTCTCATAAAACTCCCAACGTAGAAGAACCCCTCAGTCTTTACCTAGAGGAGCATAAAGAGAATATCTTTCAGAGCAAAAAAAAAGCCCCCTAACGAGAGGGGGCTTTTTTCGACTCAAACAACAAACAAAAGAGAGATGCGAGATTAGTCCTTGCGCGTAGCGTCTAAGCAAGCGCCACGAGTGGACTTGATCTCATCAGAAGCCTGCTTAAGAGCCTTACGGACACGGGTAGCCGCGCTTCGGTTCTGCTTCTCGTCAATCTTAGCAACGTCTGAGAGGAACTCTTCGTTGTTAAGCAGGTTTCGGATGCTGTTTACAAGGTTTGTTACTGAGGTGTCGCTCATAGGCGCTCTCCTATATTGTGTTAAGAGCGAGGGGGGTTGAAATCCTCGCTACTGCTTTTCTATACCCGACCTAGAGGGCTTTTTCGTTTTCTTTTAACCAAATAAGCTTTTTTTCTAAGTCTTCCGAGTGAATTTCAGAGGGGGCTTCTGCTTTTATGAGTCTTATTTCAACTTCTTTGTCTGTTGGGGGGTGTTCGGGGTCATTCATATAGATAACCCCATCATCTGTCACCCAAACCTCTTCCCACCCTTTTGCTTTTCCTTGGGTGAACAGAATGATGAGAGCGTACTTCTCGACCCAAACCTTAGCTTTTGAAATAGCTTCTTTGTCCCCTTGCAGAAAAGGGTGAACTAGGGTTTTAGGCAGTACGCCAAAGGGTCGGATTTTTCGCCAAGTAATTTCTCCATTGGTTTGATTTTTCAATCTCTGTCCCCCCTACAAAAATAAATTTCCTGCTCTGATCTACCTTTTGGGGGCTCGTTATAAGAAGCTTCATAACTTCGGGGTCGAGTCTTAATTTCAGAGCCGTCTCAGGAGCGCAGGCTACCTGCTCCCCACTTCTGATGTGGTGCGCCACAACCATGCTTAAAGAATCGTACACGTCACATCTCCTTTGGTATCTCTAAGTTATAGTCTATGTTCAAGAAGGGGACTTTCTCGATATCAAGAAACTCAAAGTCTCCTTCTTTTATGTTTAAATTGGTGAAGAAGGCTAGGGGCTGTGAGTCTCCTTTACCAAAAACCATGATAAAAAGACGATCTCCTTCCTCTACTGTCTCAATAATACACCAATAGACGAATCCTTTATACTCTTTTGTATGCTTATTGAGTTGTATCAGAATTTCAAGCCCTAGATTGCTTTGGTCAACCCCTTCAAAAATATGAGGGTCAGAAAAGAAGTACTTATCTTCTTTTTCGTGGGTGAGTATGCTGAGGTGCGGAGGCATTTCATTCACCCTAAGACCATATTCTTCTACTCTTAATAGGTGCTCGTACACCATAGAGTAGCAAGGTTCTAGGAGTATTTCAGACACGTTCATTTAGGAGTCTCCCATTTTAAATGTGCCCCCAACTTTGAGCTTTTTAGGCGGGACTGCCCACTCATCAACGGGGGTTTTTGAAATTGTTGGATTGGGTGGGGGTTCTGCCCCCCCAATCATTATTTGACTTTGAACAGGTGTGTTAAGAGCAGGCGCGATGGGCTTGCTTACAACGGGGGGCTCAATTGCGACAGGTTCTGTTTGAAATGATTTAGGTGTTGGGGCTACTGCTTGCACTACAGCCTCTTGTTTTGGAAAGTCCCAAACCTCAACTTCTCCCGTAATTTCTAAGGACTCAAAATTGGGGATCTCCTCCCACTTAGTCCCCTCTTGTGAGATGATGTTAGGGTTTAAGAGTAGTCTGTCCACCTGCGTGGAAATGCGTCTATCCCAAGTAGATGTCGCCCACCCTGCTCTGACACAAGAGGTATTTCTGCATCTGTTGCAGAACATTTCAGTAAAGTCTTTTTCGGGGACTCCTTGGTCATTACAACCTGTGTATAAATCTTGCCTCACTCTTCAACCCTCTCTTCTTAATGGAACAGCATAGTCACATCCCGACCTTGATACATTACTTTACCCTGTCGGTTTTGCGAGAGCCACGTTGCTAGTTCTTTTGCTGATTCTCTATTAAGTTCTTCAAGAGAGTATTGAGGGACTTCTATTTGAGGTGCTTCTTCATTCTTCTTAGGAGTTTCCTCCTCTACGGCATCTTCTTTGAAAATGGCGTAAAGAGAATCGGGGACGGGGATATGTACAGTCTTGTATTTCGGCTCGCCTTTCTCATCGACCCCATCTTTTTCGAGTTTCTCCTTGAAGCCTCTCTTTAGGTCTTTGAGGTCGTAAGGGACAGACCAATCTTTTCCTATTTCAACGTCTACGAGGAGAGGTACAGCCCATCCTTGGTTCGCGATTCCTTTATTTCTCACCATGATGTTGCATAGAGTCGGGATTGCTTCCCCTATGATGCTCTCATGTATTTCGTACACGATCTCATCATGGACAGTAAGAATGATCTTGAGGCGATCAAGCCAACCTCGCTTCTTCGCTTCCTTATAGATAAGAGCCATAGAGAGCTTCGTTATATCCGCGCTCGTTCCCTGTACAGGTCCGTTTACGCTCTTACGCTCATCTTTTGATCTCTTTCTAAAGTCATCTGAGTTGATGTCGGGCAGGGGCTGTACGCGCCCAAAGCCTGTCTTGACATAACCATGCTTCCGCGCAAACTTGTGTTGCCTCGACCACCACCCTGTAAGAGTCTTATAAGTCTGAGTGAAAGTCTTGTACTTCTCTTCACCCTCTTGGGCAGAGCACTTAATTGTTCGTTGAACCGCCTTGCCTGTCCCCCCATAAGAGAGCGCGAAATTACACCCTTTAGCGTTGCCTCGATTCTTTTTCCAATCGGGCTTGTCTCTTGCGGCTTTCCCATAAAAAGCCTCTGCTGTGACTGTGTGCAAGTCACCAATCTTATCTGAGCCACAGGGGCAGAAAGAGGGGGTTGCTTTAGGGATGCCATCTTCTGAAATCTCTTGTGGGAACTGATTCCCACAGTCAGAACACTCGAAAAAAGCTTTAATCCAAAGAGGCTCTTTTGACAGGTTTGTGACTAAGCGAAGCTCTACTCCTGCATAGTCAATAGCGGCTAACCACCACCCTTCTTCACGCGCTGAAATGCACTCTCTCATGTGCGTGATGATCTTGGGCTTCTCCTTATCTTTCCCATACGCGGGTATCCCTTGAAATGGGACTCGACACCCACCATCTTTAACGAGCCAAGGCTTAGAGGTAGTCTTACAAGAGAATCGCCCCGTATCTGCGCTGAACTGATCAAATTTGGGCTTCAGCGTACCATCGGGTCCTACGTCTTCAAGCATGGGGATCAGATACTGCCCCAAAGACTTACCGAGTGTTCTAAAAGTCTTAACTTTTTCCATAAAGGGGTAATCGACGGATGCCTTTTCAATCACTCCGTCAAGTACGTCATTTCCTGTTGCAACTTGACCCGACTTCTCAGTCACAATCAGCCCTGGAACTCCTAGCTCACGAAACATCAACCCTAACTGTTGGGCTGACATCACGTCATACGTCATAGGGAAATCAACTTTCTCTGTGCCTGCCTCTTTGCCGATGATCGGGACTTCTTTTGAAATCTTCTGTATGGGGTCGGGATATAGACGAGAGGCTTCCATTCTTGCCTCATCGAGACGAATCTTATAGGTCATCCCATCTTCCCCCCCTACCTCATTGGAGTCAAACTTGTTGACTCCCTTCAACTCCCCTCTCATCAGCCTAATGTAGTTAGGGGTTACGTCTCGACCCAAAATCTTAGACGCACCCTCATATACTGTAGAGAGACTATCCCACCAAAGCTTCTGCCCCTCTACACAAGAGCTCAAGACCTTTTCTCTATCTACATAGACCCTATTTCGGTGCATCCAACTCACCGAGACGGCTGTCATCTTTTCTAGGTTATACATCGACATAGAGTGCTGTGGAAGATCAGTATATTCCTTGAACAATACGTTCCATACTCTAAGCGTACATAGAGGGTCAGCAGACGCATACCAAACACAAGGCTCCCATGAGGGGTCGAGAGTCGAGTAGTCCTTCTGTTTAGAGTCGGGGATCAGATCATTTAACTCAATCATCTTGAGTCCACACAATGTGTCTGAAAGAGCCTTTAATCCCCGCCCCCCTTTTTGTCGAGGGTTAAGCAGATACTTGATGATTAGAGAATCTTCCCATTTCCGATGATCGTCCCAACGATCTACTCCCAACGGGTAAAAGCCGTTGTACTCTAAGAATACAGAGTCGAATCCAATGTTGTGGAATACAGGTCGCGCTTTCTCTTTAGCGTCAAAAAGTCTCCCAAACTCTTTCCCCACAATCGACCAAGGGATATTATACTCAGACCCCGCTTGATGACCTATCGGGAAATAGTAAGCTTTGCTCTCATTAGGTGAAATGCCAATCCCAACAATAGAGTCTACTGTCCTACCCTCAAACACCCTGTTGTCTAGCCCTGTAGTCTCTATATCACAGCCATATACTTCAGACGCGAGACACTCATCTATCGCTTGAGTTATGTTCTCTGTTGTCCCAAGAATAAGATTTACATCTTTCATCCAAGGGTAAGGCTCTATTTGAGGTCGCCTCAAGTCGGCTAAGAAATCTTCAAACATGGACACTCCTGTCTCGTTTATGCGTAAACCTACATATAAGAACTGAGGTGCAATATCATGGCTCAAAACTTTTGGATCAACGCACAAGGCGTAAATACCCTTAAAGGTTCAGACACTAACCCCTTAAACAAACCCAAACTCCCCGATATTGTTATCCTCGAATTTCTTAAGCTGTACCCGAAAGCACGACAAGACTACCTCTCCTTATATGACTCCCTCTTGCCTGAAGAAAAATACAGGCTAGATATGCTCTTAGAGCAGCACCCCTCTGTTATGAAGACAGACACCTACCCCCAACAAATAGAGGACAAATTTCAGTCTAAGATGAATAACGTCAGAGTCAACAGCCCGCTTAGAGGGCAGTTGAGAGGGCAGACACAACCCTCTCAGACTAGGACAGGATTAAAGGTCAATATAGGTCCTCTGAAATAATCCTTTTATCTCAGCACTTCTAGGAAAAGGAGTGCGTTATGTTTGACAAATTACCTCTTAAAAGCAAGAAGTTCCTCGCCTACCTCATCGCTGATCTAGGGTGGAAAGTCCTCATGTTCGTAGTGGTTTGGGAATATAAGAATCAAATCGACCACTACGGTTTCATGGTTCTTGTCACCTTAATCGTTACAAGTGGCTTCATCCAAATTGGCTACATACTAGGTCAAGCGGCTCTTGATAAATACACTCATGTGGCAGTCGCGGCTCTTGAGAAAGAGAAAAGCAAGCCGACCCCCCCAAACCCACCTAAGAAATCAGAGCCCGACCCTAACAACACAGACCCCGATGAGTTCATGTAATAGAGCTTATTCTGAATAAAGTCTTTATATAACAGAATCCTTTGCACACTAAACAAAGGATTCTATTATGAGACTTATTATTCTAGCAACAATGGCTGTTCTTCTTTCCTCTTGTGGAAAAGACAAAAAGCCTGCTGAAATGGCGGGTACTGAAGCAGGTGCTGAAGCAGGTGCTCAAGCGGGAGCTGAGGCAGGTGCTCAAGCAGGAGCTGAAGCAGGTGCAGAAGCAGGTGCAGAAGCAGGTGCAGAAGCAGGTGCAGAAGCAGGAGCTGAAGCAGGAGCTGAAGCAGGTGCAGAGGCAGGTGCTGAGGCAGGAGCTGAAGCAGGAGCTGAAGCAGGTGCAGAGGCAGGTGCAGAGGCAGGTGCTCAAGCGGGCGCTGAGGCAGGTGCTCAAGCAGGTGCTCAAGCAGGAGCTGAGGCAGGAGCTGAGGCAGGAGCTGAGGCAGGTGCTGAGGCAGGAGCTGAGGCAGGTGCTGAAGCAGGCGCTGAAGCGGGCGCTGAGGCAGGTGCTCAAGCGGGCGCTGAGGGCTAAGAGTTAGTCTCTTATTGGTTTGATAGATTTTCGATGCCCCGCCTGTTGAATATTGAACAGACAGGGCATCGAAATGAGAAGATTAGCAAGTGATGTCTTGCGAGAACTACAACAGATAGTTGCTCGCCTTGAGTGTATTTCAAACGTAGCCCCGAACCCCCTCAGAAACAGAGTAGATCATGTATAAAATCTTATTAATTGGCTTATTTTCCCTCATTTCCTTACGCGCACAGGCAGAAAGCAAGTGGGAAGTGAGTATTGGCTCTACACAGATGTTTGTAGGGGGGGTTAAGAATCAAACCTTCCCCCTACCTACGGCTTCTTCTACACTCATTTTGTCTCGAACGATTTACGAAAATTTCGCTCTGTGGGCGATAATGAATTTCCCTCTGACTGTTAACAAGAGACTGACAAGCGAGGGTGTCGTAGTAGAAGATCAAACCCCCCCTGTCGCCATGTTAGGGGCGAGCTATACCTTGTTAGAGTCTAATATGGGTGAGGGTAAGTCTGTTGGCTTAGATACGGGGGTCTCTTTGGGTAGGACGGTTGATATAGCAGGGCAGTATTTCCCTGTAGGGGCGTTCAGAGTAAAGCTGATTAAAGATCAAGACAGCACTCTCTTCGCAGGTGTGACAGCCTCTCCATACAATAAAGAAGGCGACATGGTGTGGGGTGTGATTTACGGCATGGGCTATAGATTCTAATATTTCTTTAGAACCTTAATAGTGCGAGCTTCTATCAGATACTTAGGAGTTGAAAATGCCTGATATTTTTTATTCACAAGATCAAGCAGGTCTTCGTTCTTTTATCTCAAGGATGGGGACAGAGTTAGAAGGATTGCTAGGAGCTCTTCAGAACATTTCAACTCGCTTGAAAGAAGATGAGTCTGACAGAAATAAGCTAGTCCGTAAGCTTGAACGAGATATTTCTAAAAGGGACGAGGTTACTGCTTTTTTGGATGAATTTATAAAGGCAGAGGGGGGTGAAAAGGCAGAGCGACTTAGACGACAAATGACGAGAGCTATCTCTTATATTCTCATAAGTGACGGGGACTTAAGGACAAAAGCTCTTGAGAGGGCAGATAAGGTCGCAAGAGAAGCTTTCGCACTACAGATTTTACACCCTGTCCAAGAGCCTCTGAGACAGAATCTGCCTGAGGAGTCTCTGAGGGGACTTTTACCTTCCAATATAGTGGTAGATGTTGATGGGGAAGGTAGGATAAAAGATATTACGGAGAGGATGGGGAACAAGCTACAGACGATGAAAGAAAAGATAGGAGAAATGAAGGCTCTTATCAGCAGATATAACAATGTAGTTTCAGAAGTTAAGAAAGACATGAATGACCCGAACCCGCACATAAGAGTGTGCGCGGTGATGACAGCAGTCATTATGGAGACAGGGATTCGTCCAGGACGACCTGGCAATAAATCACTTGATATTAAAAAGACAAAGGAAACAGGTTCGGAAGTCAAAGTAGATACTTTTGGGGCTACTACTTTAAATTTAAGACATTTTGTGGGGGCTCTTAGAGACGACTTTGTTGAAATAACATTTACAGGGAAGCGTTTAGTTAAGAACACCGCAGCTATTTCAGATCGTGACATCGCGAAGGTGGTCAAGTCTTATGTGGATGCAGGAAAGAATGCTCTTGTGGGGAACCCCCAATCAGGAGATCTCCCTGTTTTCCGCAGGCAAAATGGACATACAGTTTCTTACTATGACCTCGCTCACTACATGAGACGTAAGTTGAAGGGTCTAAAGACGAGAGACTTTCGTAGGCTCAAAGCCACGAGAGAGTTTTTTAACGCAATCGTAAAAGCGCAAGTCTCTATGAGAGACGCGATAAAAAAACTTGTGGATGCTAAGGTAAAGAACCTTCGAGCGCGGGTAGCCGCAGAAATAGTGGGGGTGGTAGAGGGGGCTTATGCTGCTTCAAGGGAGTCATTGAGCCACGAGCCTACAGGAGCTTCCATTTATGCTTACATCAACACAGAGGTAGTTCTTAAGTTCTTGGCAAACGGGGGTCTTGACGACACGTTTGAGAAAGTCATCTTAGACGGAGCGAAGGTAGTCAAGTTCGACCTTGAAGCTTTCAAGACCAAGGCTACGAGTAAGACGGCAGGGGAGAGAGAATACTGCTTGAGAGACGTGCTTTCTTCTTTAGAGGCAGACCTAAATGATTTGCTAGGTTTTGAGAAGATATAGGGTATTCTCTACTAGAAAGACCTAAGGAGAATACGATGTCTATCGACAATAAGAATGCTTTTGGGGGCGGGAACAAGAGAGCCTTGTATGTTCCGATGTCCGAAATTGAAATGGAGCTCATTTCGCGGCTTGTGGACAGTAAAGAGATTTTTGTCCATGTGCATGGTTGGGGTTCTATACAGGAACCGCGCATTTCCTTTGGGGACAAGAATGTTCATGTCGCTTTCAAGATGGTCTTTGATCGACCTGAGAATCTTATGGCAGTTCATTTCTTTGACATGGAGCTCAAGACAAGATCAGGCATCACGCTATTTCGTCAGAAGATGAACACGGAATATGGGGGTGAGCCTTTGAAGGTCATGCGTGGTCTTGAGCTAGACATGGTTTGGGACATCGCGATTAAAAATATAGACCCAAAGCTCGTCAAGTCTTTGATGCCTAGCGCGAGGGGTTTGACTTCAAGACTTCAAGACACGACTACGGGCGACATTACTCTTATGGGTAATATGAAGCTTGATCGGGACTTGAGAAATAAAATCCACGAGCTCGATCAGGCGGAGAAGGCTCTCCCTTTGATGGAAGCTAAAATCCTAAAAGAAGCGAGAGAGAGTAAGAGAAATGAGTCTAAGCAAGAAAATAGCTAACAGCTACTTAATGAAAAGAGCCTCTAACAACACGGTGGTTGTAGAAATGTATTCTTCAGTAGGGAATGCTAAGAGGAGTCGCACTTATCCGATCAACTCTTTGCAGAAGGGCTTGATGAAGGACTTATCTGACATGAGTGGGCTTCCCTATAACCCAAGGTACTTTGAGCGGGTCATACAGAGGACAGATAACGGTATATTTGTTCAGTACAATATAGGTCGTGGTTCTATCAATATGGATATTTCCATTGGTTTCCTTTCGCCTGAAGGTGTCTTCAAGCTGTTCAAGAGGTTCACGAATATCAGGGGGCATCTAGTCTGATTCGATGACGACATGATACCCCTCGTGCCAAGCCATAAGTAAGATTTGAGCAGAGGGGGGCAAGTCTAGTCCTACAGAGTAGCAGTCGGGCATTTTTTTATGTCCCGCTTTACAGACAGTTTCTTTGTATGACCCGCATACTTTGCTATCGGCACATATTTTGGGTAGGGGGGCTTTTTTGAGACACCCTTTAGGGTCGCGTAAGCCTTCTTTCATAAGAGGCGTGGAGTCTCCTCTGAGGGCGCGGTCAAGGGCTTCTTGAGAGACAGTATCTACGAACTGCGCCCAATCTGTGTCTTTAAGGTCGCTCATTTCACCCCATTCTCCACCTTGGTGAGTAGGGATAATGCGAGCAACTTTTACTTGCCCCCAATGAGGGTCATTAAGAGTGGTAAAGATGAGTCCGTCTTTGCGAAACATGGTCAGACCTCTTTGGGTATCATTTCAATAAGTTTTCGCCATTGTGCTTTCGAGGACTTCTCTAAAGAGGTGAGTAAGTCATAACCTTCCCACAATCTAAGAGCGAGAGAATACTCAATACTTCTCTCTTTTGTGACCCATGTTAAGCGGCGATAAACGCTCTGTGAGATAATTTCAATTTCAGAAGGGTCTGCTACCTCATCTTCTTGAAATATATCCTTCTTCTTTTGGTACACCCATTCGGAGAGCCCATACTTCTTTTCTATTGCTTGGCAGGCTTGGGGGAACTCAAGACCTTCTTTCTCCATGACGAGAGAGATCGAGTCACGAGCTTTACCGCAAGCAAAGCAATAGAAGGAGTTAGATTCGGGATAGAAGCGAGCAGAGGGGGAGCTATCGGAGCCATCTCCATGTAAGTCACAGCTAAACTGTTGTTCTCCCCCGCCTTGATAGACCGCATAGCCATACTCAGAGAGTATTTTATCGAGGGGGACTTCCCTCTTAATGCGGTCTGCTCTTTGACTCACCCCAAGACACCTTTCTTTAGAGAAAACAAGACATATCCTACTTCTTGCTCTACCAAGCTTTGAGCGCCTTTGACCCAATCTTCCAATTCTAAAGGCTTATGGTTTGTTTTCACCCATAAGTCAAACATCTCGCGGGAGTTGGGCAGCCCTGCTTTGTATCGGCTCTCGACATCAAGAGTGAAATGACATAAATTGACGTAGCAGAGTCGGAGAACTTCTGCCCTGTATTCCTCAGATTTGGACATATGGAAATGAGAAGGGCAGTATGACTGCCCCCCATCAAGAAAGAGAATCCCATCTCCCCCGCAGGGGCAATCAAGAGGGGTCTTTAGGCTCTGCTGAAATGCAAAAAGAGATGTGTGCATGGTGTCCCTTTAGGGGGTGATGTGTTCATGCTCACTACATATAAGATTGGGCTACTTCCACCACTCATCAAATGCCCCAAAAGGTATTTTTTCATACAAGTCTACAGGCAGACTTCCCACACAGTCTACTTCAAACCACTCGCCCTTAACGCGCCACCGATCTAAATCTCTATGTATGAGGGGCTCTCTCCAACCCAAACCCTCGAAATAAGCGATGAGTCGTAGCTCTTTGTGGCTACCCGTCTGCAAAGCTTTTATTCTTTTTTGCGGGTTTACAGAGCGCCCTATTTTTATATGCCCTGTACCTTTTGATTGGATGAAGTATAGGTGGTCTTTTTTCATAAACACTTTATACTTAAAGTAAGTTGTAATTTCTACAAAAAAACCACGCAGGAGTTGGTTATGTCTGAAGATAAAATGAAAAGAATGGTGCAAAAAGGATGTCTCTTTAAGGATTCATCTAGCCCAAAGATGACGCTCGTGCATATCACTTGTGACCTTCTGTCTCTGAAGGCTGTCCTCTTTCTCTGTAAGCAGAATGGCTTTTCAGTTCAGCACTCCATAAACAGCCGGCACAGTCTAGCTAACATCGAGGCTTCAGCGCCCTTATTGGGCGGGGGTAGGCTTGATGTTTATGGTAAGGGTTCTCCAAACCTCGGTTCTCTCGCAAATGACCTTGAGACATATTTCACGAAGAAGAAGATCGTCTTCCTTAATTAAACTACATCGTCTAGGGGGTCTTCGGGAGTATTTCCTTTAGATTTAGACCCCGCGCCCCCCATGACAAAGTTGGGGGAGACGTTCATAATCCGACCGACAGGCCAAACAGGTTGGGCTTCAAAAGTCTCAAATGGTGCTTGGTCGCGAGACTTAAGGCATTGATACTGAATCATGCCTTTCTCTCTCATGTCATCGTTATACCAAGTCGCGATCACCACGTCTGCGGAGCGTTCTGCCTCGTTCGCGTAAGATAGGTGAGTGAGGTTATAAGAGCCGTTGTTCTTCTCTGCGGCTTTGAACCCTTCTCGGTTAATCTGAAATAGGCAGATAATCGGGATACCCTGTCCTCGATTAAAGCCCATAGCGAGCTTTTTAAGGTCACGGATCACTTCGTTTAGGCGCTCAGTAGTTGAGCTGACCCACTTTCGAGAACTCATTAAGAGTGCGTGGTCAACAACGAGGTTGTGGATAACGTGCTGTTGGGCGAGAGTCTCTGCCTTTGCCCTCAAGTCCTCTACAGTAAAGTCGAGAGAGTCGGGGTCTGCCACCTCGAAATGGATCGCCCCATAGACTCCATTCTCAACGCCTTCTTGCAGATCAATAATGACCTCTTTCAAGAACTCTTTTTCATCGGGTGAAAGCTTCGCTTCTCGAATCTTAACGGGGTCAATTCCCACATCAGGGTTCTGCTGTGCTTGAATCCCAAGAGCCATGCGCTTTTCTCGGAACTTTGGGTGCATCGTGTGAAATGCGTAGATGATATATCGGCATTGAGTATAGTGCATTTCAAGCGAGAAATATGCGGTGCTCATACCCCCAAAGATAGCTTGGTTGTAAACCCAATTCATCGTGGTCTTGGACTTCATGTGTCCTGTGAAGCCCGCTACGATGTAGAGCTCTTTTTTCTTAAAGCCTCCGATTGCGTTATCAATCACTTCAAGACCCGAAAGAGGATAAATTTCAGAGGTGGCTTCCTCTGCCTTCTTGTACTCTTCCCAAAAGTCTTCTCCGTCTGATAGCGCCTCGCCCCCAATACTTGTCCCGAAAGTAGGGATAAGTAGATCCGCGAGCTTGTTGACCATATACTTGCTCGCGTCTCTCGCTCCCTTTAGGGTGATCTTCTTCCTTCCGTCCTTAATTTCAATCCCTGTGCGGGCGATTTCTTTTGACTGTGAAATGAACTCGCTTAGAGACATGAGTCGAGCTTCTTCTACTTGCTTCTCAATTAAGAAGATGAAATCTCCTCGATAGGCAGGCTGTACGTTTGCGAAGGCGCGGATACGGTCTGCGACCTCAAACTTGTTATTCGAGTCGAAATACTCAAGGGCGGTTTGCTGAGTCGGCAGATGGCTGTAAGAGCCTACAAAAGATCGAATGTACTCAAAGATTTCTACATCTTCTTTCAGATCGAACTTGAGAATAGAGCTTCGTAGGTCGAGGTAGTTCTTGAGCATGACCTGCTCATTGTCACCAACACGGGGGTCAGGAAGGACACTTCGTAGTATTCGGTTCATAGCTTTAACGTCTTATGTCGGGCAGAGGGTAAGTGTGGGGATATTGAGTTATCTGTCTCTACTGCGGTGATAGATAAGCCTGCGCTTTTCTTAGCATTTCCTTTCTTGTCTCTAAGACCTACAAGAGAGAGTCGCTCCCAACCATCGAGAGCGTCTTCGACTGCCCTAGACCAAGCGATGTGACCTTCTTGAATAGGACGGTCGGGGGTTTGGACAACCCAAGTGGGTTTTTTCAAGAATTGACGAATTTGGATCGCCTCGTGGAGAACCTCAGACATAGCTGAGTTCCGCGCCATTTTCACTCCTGTATTGATGACGAGCAGGGTTGGCGGCTCTGCGAGGTCTTGAAGGGTAAAAGCCTTCATATTTGATTGGAAATCGGGGTCGATTATATCCGCGCCCGATAGCTTGATTGACCCAAGCCATGCGTTCATGCAGTCAGCGTCTGAAGATACTCTTACAAGTTCTTGTGGTTTGGCTCGATGAAATAGAGAACCTCGGAGATGATAGAGCAGATCTGACATATCTGCTGTGATGAGGAGATTCTGCTCGTTTTTTCCGCTTAACGCAGACTTCTTGGCGGGAACTTTACTCAGATTAGGAAAGGCGCGATCCGCCTGTACCTCTAGGGCTTTTGAAAGTCTACATGAACAAGGTACTGCTTGAGGCATCCCATAATGCCCACCATCGACTTGGGTATATCCAAAGCCTCCACATTTCTTACATACTGTCATTTCTTCTCCTAGAAGATTGGGTGGGGGTTATGCAGATGACATATCAGACTATGTGTTCTTCTTTTCTAAGAGCCCCCCCTTTTTTAGAATCAAGACCCTTTTGCGTCTTCTAAAAGACCATCAAAGAGGTCGGCAATTTCAGATTGCCCATACTCAATAATATCTTCTTCTGCCTCTCCTTCTTGTTTGAGGCGCTTCCCTAAGACAGACTCGATCAAATCCATCTTTGCTTTAAGAGTCTTCATCACGCGCTCGTCTATCGTTTTAGGAGACACAATATGATAACTGAACACTCGATCATGTATTGACCCAATACGGATCATGCGCCCTATGATCTGAAGGTAATCTCCTGCACTCCAAGGCGTGTCATAAAAAATGACTGCCTTAGCTAACTGTAGGTTGACACCCTCTGCGGCAGCCATAGTGATGAGACAGACAGTCACCTTAGAATCGGGGTCTTGAAATAGCTTTTGCGATTTCACACGAGCGTCTCCGTCCTCAGCCCCTGTGATTCGACAAGTCTTAATCTTCTTAGCCTCAAGCTCCCCCTCTAATATGTCCACCATTTGACGGAAGCGTGAGAAGATAATGACCTTTTCCCCCTCAAGCTCATTATCTAATAGCTCAAGGAGGGTGTCTAATTTCCCACTATCTCCCTCTACGTCAACCAACGCAGGGTGGTTTGTGATCTGTTGACAGATAGTCACGGCTGTTAATTTCGTGACCTCTCTCTCCCGTAGCTCCCCTGTTTTTTTATCATTGACCTCTAGAAGCCCATCTAAGGCTTCCTTGTATTTCTCTTTCTGAATCTTAGTGAGGTCACATTCAATCACGTTTGTTGTTAAGGGGGGGAGCTCCTGCGCGACAAGGTGCTTGGGTCTCCCTAAGAAATAAGGGTCAATCACCTCTCGAAATGCTTGAATGTCGTGTTTTCTATGCCCAACAACTACCTTAATCTTTCTACCCCCCCCGATTGGCTGATCTCTCGTAATGCAGTATTCACGCATGAATGCGTTTTTAGAGGTGAAAAGGTGGGGGACGGTGACTTTATAGATTGCCCATGCTTCCATAAGGCGGTTCTTAATTATCGTAGCGGATAAAGACCACACGCGCTCCGCAGACCCCGCAAGGTGCTTACAGACTTGATGGACTTGAGCAGAGTCATTCTTGAATGCGGTAGCCTCGTCAAAGACCATCACATGACCCGTCATAGACTGAAGAAATTGAAAGTCCATGACGGCGGTACGATAGCCCATAACAAGAACTTTAGGACCTTCAGAGTAGCTGTTGAACGCCTCATGTATCTTTCTGCGCTTCGCTTTTGTCCCAAGTAGCTTGAAAACAGCCACGCCATGCGTGAAACGATCAAACTCCGACTCCCATTGACCTACCGCGCTCTTAGTCGTACAGATCAGAGCAGGTAAGTCGGGCTTCTTATCCCAAAGATAAGAAAGAGCTGCTATGGTTTGAAGCGTCTTTCCAAGCCCTGTGTCATCTCCTAGTACGAAGCGAGGCATGGCTAAGAGGTGGAGAATCCCCTGCACTTGGTATTGGCGTAGTGTCAAGGGAACGCCCGATTTGATCTCGCTTTTCAAGATTTTTGAGGGCGGAGCCTTCAGGTCTTCTCGCGTTCTTACTTGTCTCAGTTTTTCTATCGTTTCGAGGAGCTTTTTGCCGTCCATTTCAGTCCTTTCTGTAGGACTAATACATATAAGATTATCGGAAGATTGTTATGAGCAAATCCCGATATTCTTTTCTGTGCATATTCGATCTGTATTCGAGCTTCCCTAACTCGAAGATGTGGTCTTCGATCTTCTCAAACCCTCCCCCTCTGACCACTAGACGTGCGGTGATGACAGAACTCCAATACTTGTAAACCCAATTAATGCACTCTTGCAGGATCAAATCTACTTGAGCTCTTTGCTTCCTTGTTAACTTGATCTCGCGCCCCTTGTGGAAATGAGTGCTCCTCATTCTCCCATATTGTGGCAACTGCTCTAAAGACTGTCTGTATATAGTCCCTAGTATTTTGAACTCAGAAGAAATTCTCGCGTGAGAATGTGGGAGCTCGATGCCCCTCTTGAACCTACGAGCAGCGATGAGCTTGACTAGAGGATCCTTCTCTTTTGAAATAATCTTAATGACTTCTTGTATCCCCACCCTTGTCATCTTATCAAGTACGTTGATAGTTTTTCTAAAGTCACTCATTATTTCCTCCTGATTGTTCCTTAATCATGTGGGCATATAAAAGCCCGATTGAAAGGATCGCCCCCATGAAAAAGCCTCTGTTTTTCGAGAACTCAAAAGTCCCCGTTTGGTTGTCGAAATTAGCGCCCATTGAAATAAACGCCATCACTCTAGGTCCGTTCGTTTTTTCTAGGGGGGAAATAAATGAAAGAACAAAGAGGCACGAGACAATCCATTTCCTTCAATATAAAGAGCTACTCTTCATAGGATTTCTATTGGTCTATGTGTTCGACTTCCTCTATGCAGCTATCATTAAGCGTAAAGGGTTCACTAGAGAAGCATACCTCGCCATAAGATTTGAGCAAGAGGCGTGGGAGTGCGATGACTATATTAACTATATAGAATGTCGCTCTCGATACGCTTGGCTCCATTACCCCTTAGGGGGTGAATAGGGCTTAGGGGGGGTCGCAAAATGCTTACCTGAGCGAGAGAGATATATTAAGAGTGGCTTCTTGTCTTTTGGGTGCATCTTCTTCTCTAGTAGCTCTAGTGGCTTGAACCAAGCCCAAGAAGAATGCTCCTCGCTCAAAATAGGTTTAAACGCCTTAGGGACGAGAGCTAGAAATAGAGTGTAGTGGTTTCCATTTTTAAAGTGATCCACTACTTTGAAATGAGTTGGGTTTCCCGTCTCCTCAAAGCTCTCTCTTATCGCTGTCTCATAGCGACTTTCTCCTTGCTCTGAGCTACCCCCTGGAAAGTCCCAATGCCCTGACCACCTGTCCCCTTTGTAGTCATTTCTGCGGAGAGCTAAAACTTCCCCGTCTCTTGTCATAAACATGATGCCTGCGCCCATTCTGAGCCTCCTTGTCTTTTTCCACAAGACAAGGATAAGAGCCTTACCGAAGGCTCTTGACTTCCTCAGACTTGGCTAAAATCTTACGCACCCTCTCCTTTAATCTACGCACTTTCTCCACAGGCATCCCCCAATCATCTGCCCACCCTTGATCAGTCTCGTATCTCTTTCGAGTCTTATCCTTCTGCGTGTAAATCACCTGCCAAGCCCTCTTCCACAGATCAGCCTCTTCTTCTGTCTTTGCTGTGTCCTCAAGCACCCCATTCACGACACGATGGATGTCCTGCTCCGCCATGTATTCTTCGTATTCATTTCGCTTATTCTGATCCCAATAATCAGCACCCCCCGCCTTCCCTGTGATCTCATCCTTGTCGGTCAGGATCTTAGAGCAGGGCTCGGTACTTGAAATGGCGAACTTGCGATTGGTCTTTCGCTCCTGTTGAGTCTTATTTAGAGTAGAGCTTTGCCTCGCATGACCATCTTTGCCAAGCTTCTCCCTCAAGTGCGTCACCCAATGAATATACATCGTACTCTGCACCCAATGGTACTTGACCTCTTCTCCCGTCCTACCCGCAAGCTTGTCCTTCTTACAGACCCAAGCAAGAAATGAGAGCACCATGTCTGTCGCTTCTTCCTTGATCGTATCCGCGTCTGCCTTCTGACCCACGAGATTCTTTCTCAAGGTATAGGAGATCAGAGACTCTTTCCACTCGTTCCATCGAGTAGCCTTGCCGTCAAACAAGTAGCGCGAACTCTCGTTCTGAATCGGCTCCCGTACCGTCTCAGATAACTCGTCTGTGAGCTTCTTAAAGAGAGCTTCGCACTCTTCCTTGCTCATCAAGGGGGTCAACTCAAAAGTCAACTCCTTAAAGAGAACCTCGCACTTACTCTTACTGAGCAGGTAGGGCTTTTGATCCTTAAAGAGAGGCTCACAAATAGCCTCGTAGACAGAGGAAACTTCCCCTGCTGACCTGTTTTCTTCCATGTGTGTACTCCTCAGAGAGGGTTAGAGAGAGTCTTACATCTAGAGGCTACGCTCTTGACTCTGAGGTGGTTCTAGCAACCCTGTCTCCCCACGTCAACCCACATCTAAGTAGTTTTTTTATGTTTATACTCGGTAAGAGTAAACGCCCCCATTTTTTGGAGTTTGAAGATGTCTGTATATACAAGGTCACTAGGTGAGCTTCTCAGAGTGAGAAGCCTTGAGAGCAACCCCACCAACCGAATCGCCTCTAGTGAAATAAGATTGAAGGTGGCTAGGGATCTTCAAGCAAACAGCTATCGTGAGCAAGAGTCTCGAAATGAAGAGTTCTTTGCTTTCGTTAAAGGACCTCTCCACAACATCATTGTGGGTCTGCTCTCAGGCATCGACCTCTACAATGACCTCTCAGGCTCTCAGTTCAACCTCTTAAAAAACTTAGGAGACGCGAAGCTCGCTAAAGTCTTAGTCAAGACTTTAGTTGATCTGCCCGACCCCAAAAAAGATCCCATCCCTGCCGCAGATTACTTATTCTTTGGCTCTGATTTCTGC
>Ga0181593_10000305_pt1 | contig 41964 bp, 27 predicted proteins | sample 071ome_19_FD_133756 | JGI IMG/M metagenome (GOLD analysis project Ga0181593, IMG submission 133756) | Coastal salt marsh microbial communities from the Groves Creek Marsh, Skidaway Island, Georgia - 071413AT metaG (megahit assembly) | ecosystem: Environmental > Aquatic > Marine > Intertidal...
ACCAGAACCAGAGCCTGAACCAGAGCCTGAACCAGAACCAGAGCCTGAACCAGAACCAGAGCCTGAACCAGAACCAGAACCTGAACCAGAACCAGAACCAGAGCCTGAACCAGGCGGCGGCGGTGAAGATCCTGAGCCAGAGCCTGAGCCAGAACCAGAACCAGAGCCTGAGCCTGAGCTGGTATTTGGACTCGAAGACACTGACGATCTTACGCGCATAGGTATTGCTTCCATTGGCAATCGCAGATTTGTTGGAGGCATCACCAATGGCCTTGCAAGTAATAACGCCCTCATACTGGCGACTGAGCCAGATGATGTCTTCACAGTTGATACAGAGAGCCCTGGTGCTGTGCTTGATCTGGAAGGGTTTGATCCAGTCAATCCAGTAGAAACGGGAGTCGGTGGATTCGATCTGGATTGGGGGCTTTGGGAAGGCACTGAAGAGAATCCCATTCCGGTATATCTGTACGATGATAGTAGCGACAGCACCCCGGAATTATTCGAAATAACCAATCCTCTTGTCTACGCGACTATGGTGCCAACTGATATTGGAGGCTTGAGCGGACAAAAACAGTTCACAATAAACGATTACCTGATCACATTGCGTGGGTTCGGAGAAGACACACTAACCAGCGTCAATGGTGGCTTCTTTGTCGACTTTGGCGTCGGCCTGATATCAGATCTGACAGTAGATCTTTGTATTGGCGAAGGCAGTTGCACCAGCTCTAATTTCGGCACTAACTACTGGCCATTACAGGGATATCTTGATGGTTTGCTGTTATTGAATTTCGATGACACTATTTTCGATCAATCAACTCTGATCTCACAAAGTGGTGATACCAGCGCCGGCCTGGTTCTGTCCACTGAAAATGCCGGTGGTGCGTTCCTGGGAGTAAATGGAGAAGGCTTCGTATTAAGCTTCGAATCCAGTGTATTTGAATGGGATGAGGAAGAGGAAAGCTTCGCGGATTTTTCTGAAAGGCTTTATGAAGATGATTCAATAGAACCGCTGCGCTCAATTGGTGGAGCTATCCTGTTTACAGGAACATCGGTAAATTACGTTCTCGACAGTACCGCCAGAGCATTGATAGATAATCTGGGTTTCGCGATTAGCCGAGCCGAGGGGGACACCGGTGGTGGCTTCCTCTTTGGAGGCGCTACAACATTGTCAGAGTCCTCCCCTTTCATCACGTCTGACTCTCTTACCCACGGCTCCGGGTTGAGTTATTTCGATTTCGCAATCTTACAGCAAGCAGATGCATCCTTCATTTCATCGGAATCTTTCAGTAAATACGGCCTGTCGTGGGGCTTGTGGGATTCTATAGTTGGCGAAGGGACCACATCTGTCACCTTTTATCCCAGTGCATATGATGAGAGCAATTCCAACGTTGTAGACGACCTCATTGTTGTTGCCAGTTGGGAGCATCCAGACGCTCTGGAATTTAGTGTCTCCAGACGCTTTACAGTTATCGACTACCTGACGGATACAGATGCCGAGGTCGTTGGTAATTTTGATTTCGATCTGGGCAATGGAGTCATCAATGACTTCAATTTCTCAGTCTGTGTAACAACTTGCTCGGAATCTACTTCAGTCTGGTCAATGACTCCGGCGAGCAGTATTGGTTTATACGGCAATGGCGACTATGGCACTTTTAATTTTAATGTCTCAGGGTCAATCCTGGGAGAATCAACCACACCATTTACCGGCAGTATTCAGGGCGGGTTCCTGAATGACACCGGCGATGGCGCAATTGCCGGTTTCCGTTTCGATGAAACCGGTGGTGATCTGGCGCAGTTAAACGGTGCAGCATTGTACAGTTATGATGTCCTGCTGGGCCAGGCTGAGCAAGATAGCCTGACTACCGTCGGATTTTCCATATTCCCTGGTGATCCTGCTGGTCGCGCATCATTCCGCGGTATCTATGGTTCTGCTACACAGGGTGATGCTGCCCAACCTATTGTGGTCGAGAATACTGACTCCAGCTACCGCACTACCTTGCCAGGTGAAATCGACAGTTATCATCTCGCGCGAGGACAACAATCAACTCTATACCGCGATTCTGACTGGTACGATGTAGGTGGTTTCGACGGCCTGGATTGGGGTCTGTGGCAATCTGATTCCGGCGCGAGCGATCCATTATTTCTCAAATATGCAGGCCCTGTTTCTTCAGGCACTCAATATTTACTTGATAGTGATGATGCCTGGATTGCCATGGGTGGCACCACACCCACTGCGTATCTGGCAGAATTAACCGGATATGTGCGCTATGGCAGCCGCTCGGAAAGTAATCGCTATGAGTTTGCCTCATCAAATGGCTACACACTTTTTGATTACACCGCCATCCTTGAAGTGGGCCTGGAATTTGGTGACCTGAGTGGCCAGGTCAAAATCGCAGCCTGTGATACGACCTGCGACGGGCTTGATGTCATGGAAGTCTGGGAGACTGAATTTGACACGCCAAACTTTTTTAATGCAACGGATCGCGGTTTTCAGGTTGACGTTACCGGCACCGTTGAATACGACCCAAATTCAGAAGGCGCTTTCACTGAAAGTTTTGCTGGCCTGTTCCAGGGTTTCTATGTAGGGCCAAACGCCGAAGGTATCTCTGCCGGATTCAGTTTTGGTGGCGAAGGTGGCGACGGTATTACAAGCGATTATATATCGGGCCTGATGCTGTTGCGTCGTATCGATGCGATTTCCGACACTTCGATCAATACGGTCGTAAGTTCGGATTTGTTCAGCTTTACCATTCACAAGAATCAGTTTGGTATTGCCGCTCTTGAAACATGGCCTGTACCAGGCGAGTTAAATTGGGGTTGGGCTGACTCGACTGACAAAGATTCACTGCAATTAGTAGCCGAGACTGGTGAGGGCCCCAGTGTATCTGACCTGCTTGCTTCAGGCGGCAGCTATTTTGACCCGGACGAAGAAAACGGCTTCGAATACGGTTTCGAATTTTTCGCGAATACCAGTTTCGAAGATTCTTACGCAAATGATGTAGGCGGCTTTGAGTTGACCTGGGGTGTCTGGGCTGATGCAGACGATCCGCATAATGTATATGACGACGCTGGCCTCCTTGATTTTATAGGTATCGATACCAGCGGTCTGAGCCTGTTCGTTTCTGCGCCACCAGCCTATCAGGGTGAACTACTGACTGGCGCTGGATCATTCCAGACAGTCGAAGCATTTGTTGGTGCCAAGTCAGACGGGTCCACACATGAATCCATCGGGCTCGTATTGGGCGGATTTGACATCGACTTTGGCACAGGTACCGTCACCAACCCCAGTCTCTCCGTTTGCTTTGGTGGGTCACTGGGTTCAGACTGCAGCGGATTTACTGAAAAATGGGAAATGGATGACTTCGGCTCGTTCTCCGTAGTCGCTGGCAAAGGCTTCGCAGACGCTCAGTCTGTTAGTGGCACTGTGCACTATGCAGAAGACCCAGACGGTTCTTTTGCAGGGTATCTGAACGGATTTGGCACGGTGGATGATAGCGACAATGTGGGCATCATCGGCGCATTCAATCTACATAATAGTGATACAAGTGAAAATCTGCTTGGTGCTGCCCTGTTCACAGGCGATTCCGTTCCATTTACATATAACACGCAGTTCAAATCTGCATTCAATGGTTATGGTTTTGCAATTTCGCCAGGCCTGGAAGACATTATCCATGGTAATGCTGTACACGATTCTTCCGACAGCCCACGCGTTATCAGCTATTCGCACTCTCTGCCACGAGCTTTCGACACGACCTACTATTTCAATACTGACCCACTGGGCGCGGTATTTCCGGATGGTGGCGGCGCAAAGCAAACCGGCATCGCGTACACAAATGCTAATTGGACCTATTGGAACGACGGCTCGCATGACTTATTCAGCAATTTCATGGATGCAGAGGACGATTACACCAAGTTAGTTCTCGATGATGAGCTATTGGTAGTGACTGTCCCCACTTTCTCTGGGGCTCGGATAGGCAATACCGGAACGTTCACCTTTATGAGCACGGGTGACTTCAGCGCTGCAAATTTATTCGCGTCTGATAACCGCACAATGAGTAACTTTACAGGCTACTTTGATCTGGATTTGAGCACCGGCGCTATCAGTGACGGCTTTCTTGGTTTCACACTATCAGCTAGCAGTGTATTTGATGAGCAAGTGTGGAGCATCTCTTTTGATGGCGGTGAAGGCGGTGGCTTCGAATCTATATTTGATTCATTCGAAGGCACAGCGATAACAGTTTGGGAGGACTTGTTTATTTCCAGCTCCTCTATCGTTGAAGATGGAGTTGATCTTGGCACGACTATTACCGGTGATATAACAGGTTTTCTGGCGGATGCCGGCGAAGGCGCTGTCTCAGTTGTAGGTGGCTTCACGCTCATGGATGCAGCAGATAACACCAACTACTCCTTTGGCTCCTTTGTTTGGGGCGAACAGAGCTATCTCACAGCTCAGGAGGTTAACAACTTTACAACGGGCGGCATGCTGGTCACTGGCACATCGAAGGCTTCAGAATTATCGCTCTTCCGCGCTGGTGGGGTTGCCAACTCCACATCGGTAACAGAGCCATTTTTTGTCAATCGCGATTTCTCCAGTGACGATTTTTCTGATCCGCTGGATATCAATACTGAAACCGTACTGAAGCTTGAGCAATACACTGGTGCAGTCAACGACAGCGGCTCGGTAGTGGCTGGTGATTCCACGATTTATTGGGGGTCCTGGAACGCGATGGTGGAGAGAAACCACGACACTTTCCTCAGTTACTATCAGAACAGTTATTGGTTCCTCGCAGATGTCACAGAAGTTGAACTGCCTTCCACAGGCAACTTCCGCTATAACTCATTACTGCACTATCAAGGTGAGTACAATACGACGACCGATGACGGTGTAGGCACCACTTCCAATTTCAGCTTGAGCAGCCTTGATATGTCTTTTGATGTCCATTTCGACACAGGAGCAATTGATAATGGCTCATTAAATGTAACTACCAGTGCCGATGTAGATTGGGATGTGAGTTTCTCCGGCACGCTCAATGGCCCTTCCGCCCCGCATGGCCCCTTCCTGTCTATGACCGCCGATGGCGGCACGCTCACTGATACCAGCAGCACACCTCTTACGCTGGATGGCAATGTCACTGGATACATAGACGGCTATTTTGTTGGTGATACAGTACTTGAAGCCATCGCGCTGGGCTTCACATTGGTAAGCGAAGAAGACACAGGTTCCGGTATCGTTGATCATGCCTTAACCGGCACTGCAGTATTAGATGCCGATGGAATAGACCTGGATGAAGTTGCGTTATCTTTGCCCGAATCCAGCGTTTCTGCGCTCAATATTGGCTGGGGCACCTGGGATAACCCAATCGAAGACAATTGGGTAGTCGTCGGTGAAGCCGCAGGTGATCAAGTACGTCTGGAAGCGGGTGATCATTACGCAAACGTTACCCCTACACCGGTGGCAAATCTGCAGGGCACAGCCAGCTACGCCAGCTCTGCTGCCTCCACATTTATAGGTAGTGGTAACGCAGGAGATGTTACCCAGGTAGTGGCAGGAATGAGTGTAGATTTCGACACCGGATACATCAGTGACGGGCAGTTAATAGTTGAAGTTGGCGATAGCCAGGCCTGGGACATCAACTTTAACGGGACAGTGGCTGGTGGAGTTGTTGATCTGGATGCGCTTGGCGGCACCCTGTCCGATCCTGGTGGCATTTTAAGCAGCTCTATAAACGCTGATCTTGGCGGTGTGTTTACCGGAGACAATGCCGAAGCTTTTATTGGTGGTTTCGATCTGATTGATGAAGTGAACCAGCTCAATCACGTGGAAGGTATTTATACCATTGAGAAATAAAACAGCAGGGCTGCCAGCCAGCCCTGCTCTTCCTATTTCTCCTGCTCGAATTTCAACGACGCCGAATTCACGCAGTAGCGCAACCCACTCTCCTTTGGGCCATCAGGGAAAACATGGCCCAGATGGGAACCGCAGCCGGAGCATGTAATCTCAGTACGAATCATACCGTGAGACGTGTCCGTTGTTTCAACAATGTTTTCGAGCTCAGCCGGCGCATAGAAACTCGGCCAGCCTGATCCAGAGTCATATTTGGTCTCGGATGAAAACAGCTCTTCACCACAGGCAGCACAGATATATTTACCGGCCTCCTTCAGATCCCAATATTCACCAGTAAACGCGCGCTCAGTACCCTTCCCTCGCATGATTTCATAAGCTTCGTCTCCGAGAATTTCACGCCATTGTGCTTCAGTTTTCTGAACCTTTGCGCCTTTTGTGGTCTTTTCATGTACATCTTTATCATTGGCTGCTGTCATGTCTTTCACCTTCTATTGCATCTGCGCTTGCATCTTCAAAATCAGTATATGGTTAGAGCCCTGTCAGGTAGAATAATGTGTTCCAGGCCAGAGTGACAGTATGCCTGCTCTGATAAATTCTGCGAACACACTTATTTACAGACCTGAACTGCCGACAGTATAAGGATACTGGAAACATCAGCAGTATGGAAAATTATGGACAATATCAAGCAATCCAACAAACTTAGCGAGGTCTGCTACGACATTCGTGGACCAGTACTCGAGCATGCAAAAAAACTCGAGGAAGAAGGCCATCAAATTCTCAAACTGAATATCGGCAACCCGGCACCTTTCGGGTTTAACGCGCCAGATGAAATTTTACATGATGTGATTCACAACCTGGTAAACGCCCAGGGCTACAGTGATTCCAAAGGCTTGTTTTCAGCGCGCAAGGCGATTATGCAGGAATGTCAGAAACTGGGTGTCAAAGATATAGACATCGAAGACATCTATCTCGGCAATGGCGTCAGCGAACTCATCACAATGTCCATGCAGGCATTGCTTAATAATGGCGACGAAGTTCTGATTCCGGCACCTGACTACCCCTTATGGACAGCATCCGTCAGTCTGGGTGGCGGCAAACCAATCCATTACATCTGCGATGAACAGTCAGACTGGTTTCCCGACCTGCAGGATATTGAAAGCAGAATTAGCGAGCGTACTCGTGCGCTGGTATTAATTAACCCGAACAACCCAACCGGTTCCGTATACAGCAAAGAAATCTTATTGCAGTTGATCGAACTGGCCAGAAAACACGAACTTATTCTGTTTGCTGACGAGATTTACAGCAAAATTATCTATGACGATGCTGAGTTCACACCACTGGCGTCTCTTTGCGACGATGTGTTTATCGTGTCTTTTAATGGCCTTTCCAAATCCTATCGCCTCGCCGGCTTTCGCTCTGGCTGGATGATTCTGAGTGGCCCCAAGGAGCACGCACGTAGCTATATTGAGGGCCTCGACATCCTGACCAACATGCGATTGTGCGCCAATGTACCGGCGCAGTTTGCAGTTCAGACCGCACTGGGTGGATATCAGAGTATAAATGAACTGATTCTGCCAGGCGGCAGATTAAGGCAACAGCGCGATGCCGCATGGGAAGCGTTAACGCAAATCCCCGGTGTGTCATGCGTTAAACCCAAGGGAGCGATATATCTCTTCCCTCGCTTGGATCCAGCAGTCTACAAAATAAAGGATGATGTCAAACTGATACTGGATATCCTGGAGCAGGAACTTGTATTGCTGGTGCAGGGTAGCGCTTTCAATATTCAGGATACCAATCATTTGCGCATCGTGTTCTTGCCACGCGAAGACAACCTGAAGCAAGCCATAACGGGTATCGCGCGCGTGCTTGAGCAATATCGCTAACCGGATCGTCGAGGACTAATCTACTGCAAAACCCAGCGCACGCAGTATGTGGGCTTTGGCAGTATCATTATCTGACAAGCGCACAGCTTGCTGGCTGAATTCAACCCGTTGCACCAGGCTCTGGCGCAGTTCATCAAATGCCGTTGGTGCGGATTCCTTGGCTATCTGCGCTTTGAATCTCGCAGAAAGATCCATTAGGGGCAATGCGACTAATGGTGCCGCCCACGGATTGTCTCCAACCTCTAAAGCCACTGAAGTATCTGAGTCGACTCCCATGGCCCCCGGTGTGTCTGCCAATTCACGCATGATCTGATCAAACAACATAAAGCTGGCCATGGCCTTGGCATTAGTGCTGTAACCGGCGATATGGGGTGTTGCGATATCGACTTTATTTACGAGATCCGGATTTACTCGCGGCTCGTTCGCCCATACATCTACCACGCTCGTTACACCCTTGTGGGTGTCAAGATGACGCACCAGAGCGGTCTCATCGATCACTCCGCCACGACAGGTATGTATCAAGAGGCAGTTTTCCGCCAAAAGTTCCAGGTTGTTGCTGCTCAATAAATCACGGGTTGGAAAATCCCCGGCATTGGTTAGTGGCACATGTAGAGACACTACATCACACTGCAATGCCTCTTCGAGCGACACATACTCATTTGTCTGACTGCTTTGCGCGGCTAATGGCGGGTCGTTAACAAGGCATGAAATACCCAAGGCGTGCAAGCGCTGCTGCAATTTTTTACCGACAGCACCACCACCAATTATCCCCACGCAACTCTGCATAATATCCAACCCCTTCTCCATAACTGCGTACGACATGGCACTCAGGCAATAATCGACTACTGCATCAGCATTGGCGCCGCGCGCATGGAACAGCTTGATGCCAGCGCTTTGCAAATATTCTGTATCTATATGATCCAGGCCGCTTGTTGCTGAGCCGACCATGCAAACCTTGCTGCCATCAAGAAGAGCGGCATCGACAGCAGTAATCGACCGCACCAGGAGGATTTCGGCATCACCAAGTGTCTCGCGCCTGATTTCTCGCCCAGGCATTACAGTGATATCACCAATTTGGCTGAACAGGTCGGTAGCCGCAAGAATGCCGCTGTCAGCCAGAACTTTCATGGCTGGATCACCCTGCTGACCGCTGCGAGCAAACGACTTCGATCGGATGCTGAAAACCGATATGTTGCGAGGAAATCCTGAAATTCATCCGCCAACACGGGTTGGCGCGCCAACTCAGCAATACAGGAGCTACCAAAAGATTCCTGCGCGTCTTCGACTGAGACTACAATAGTTGCAAGCTTCTTACTGAGTCGCGCCAGCTCCTGATGCTCTGCCAATTTATTCGCCAGACCTGCGGCTCCGCGCAAAGGTAAGGCGGCGACTTTATCCAGATTGGCATAGACATCTTCTAAAGATTTAAACTCCTGTAATAAGGCTTTGGCTTTGACCGGACCAACTCCCGGCACTCCACTAATACAGTCCACATTGTCCCCGGCTAATCCAAGAAAATCCGGCAGCTGTTCCGGGTCAATGCCCAGATCTGCGCGCAAATCAGCACGTGAACGTCGTGTGTTCTTCGCGTAGTCCCACAGGCAGTCAGCATCGGCCTGCAATAATTGCCCTAGATCCTTGTCTCTTGTGAGAATTGTCAACGCTGTATTGCCCTGCGCCTCCTGACGGATTCTATTACTCAGCGTACCTATGATGTCGTCGGCTTCGAAAACCCGACTGGCGAAGGCCGGCAGCCCCAACAGTTCGCACACTTCCCGACAGGCACGCAGTTGCATCGCCAGATTCTCGTCCGGCAGTTCGCGATTGGATTTGTAGTTTGGGCACAATTCATGGCGAAAACCGCAAAAGAGGCTTTCATCCAGAGCTATGGCAACGTGGGAGGGTTCGCTGCGCCGCAGGAATTGCAACAGGAACTGTGTAAATCCAAACAACGCGCTCAACTCTCCACCGTCATCATCATAACACTCTACATACTGAGAAAAATGGGATTGAAAAATATAAATAGAGGCATCTACCAGATAAATTTGCTCCGGAAGTTGCTCACTGGTATTCAAGGATGGGCTCCGCTCACTCGACATTCAGTCGGCAGACTTACGAATCAGATACTGGTACTTGTCGCCAGTTTCACTGGACTCCAGCAGTTCATGTCCAAGGTAGAGGCAAAATTTTGGTACATCACGTGTAGTTGAAGGGTCAGTCGCCAAGAGTCGTAACAATGAACCCGGAGCCAGATCCCTGATCTTATTATGCAATAGCATTACTGGTTCCGGGCAATACAGGCCGCAGGCATCCAATTCTTCGGCTACACTGCCCTGCCCCTGTTTTGTGTCTTCTTCTGACATAGCGCCTTCAAATCCCGCGGCATAGTCTCCAGCGGATTTTATACCTTTTTATCAAACAGATGACAGGTCTGGGAATCAGGATCGAAATCAATCCCGACTTCACCTTTCTCCAATTGGCGACGTACCTGTTCAACTTTGGTATCCAGTGATATTTCCACAGCACCATATTCGGTGCCTTCTCGCGAAACAAATTCTTCTATGATCGCGCGAAGCGCGTCGCCTGACAATTCGCTATAGGGTATTTCCACTCGCCAACTTCCGCGTTATACCAGTTCCACAGCTGGCAGTTTATTACTACTGTCGGCGACACGCAGGTCGCTGAATGGAAACAGGTTAGTGTCAGCCAATTGTGATGGCTGAACATTACAAATACTGCGGAATATCGTTTCTATACGACCCGGGTGGGCCTTCTCCCATTCCTGTAGCATGCGCTTGATAACCTGACGTTGCAGGTTGCTCTGGGAGCCACAGAGGTCACAGGGAATAATAGGAAAGCCGCTCAATTCGGCGTAGCGTTCAATTTCTTTTTCCTTGCAGTAGGCCATAGGGCGAATAACCACATTGCGCTTGTCATCGCTAAGTAACTTGGGCGGCATCGCTTTCAGTTTGCCGCCGTAGAACATATTCAGGAACAATGTCTCGACGATGTCATCACGATGATGGCCCAGTGCAATTTTGTTCGCGTTGATACTCTCTGCATAGTTGTACAGAATTCCGCGGCGCAGCCGGGAACACAAGCCGCAGTAAGTTTTACCTTCTTGCACTTTATCGGTCACTATTGAATAGGTGTCCTGTTCGAGAATTTTGAAATCGACACCCTGCCTGGCCAGATACTCCGGTAATACATGTTCAGGAAAACCTGGCTGCTTCTGGTCCAGATTGACTGCATGGAGTTGAAAACTGATCGGTGCATGCTTTTGCAGATTTAGCAGAATATCCAGCATCGCATAGGAATCTTTCCCACCAGAGAGGCAGACCATGACCAGGTCGCCGTCTTCAATCATATTGAAGTCTGCGATTGCCTTGCCTACATCCCGACGCAGATTTTTGCGCACGCGATTTAATTGAAATTCCTGCTTCTGTGCATTCATTAGCTAAGCCCGGTACCGAGTTAAACTCGCTCCAATATTGTCGCAATGCCCTGCCCCAACCCAATACACATGGTCGCCAATCCCAGCGTCGCATCACGATCTTCCATGTTGTTCAACAGCGTCGTTGTGATTCGCGTACCCGAACAACCCAGAGGATGCCCAAGGGCTATCGCACCACCTTTGAGATTTACTTTACTATCCACAACATCCAATAGATTGAGATCCTTCAATACTGGCAAGGACTGTGCCGCAAAGGCTTCGTTTAGCTCTATACAATCAATATCAGATATCTGTAGGCCAGCCTTTTTCAGAGCCTTCTTGCTGGCTGGTACGGGGCCGTATCCCATAATCGAAGGATCAACGCCAGCATAAGCCATAGACTTGATGCGCGCCCGGATCTTGAGGTTAAGTTCCTGGGCGCGACCAGCAGACATTATCAACATTGCAGAGGCACCATCTGAGATTTGTGATGATGTGCCAGCGGTCACAGTGCCGTTGGCCGGATCAAACACCGGGCGCAGCTGTGCCAATGCCTCAACATTGGTATCTGGACGAATGGTTTCATCTTCCTCAACAAGTACTTTGATGCCAACTTCATCATGTCCTTCGATAGGAACGATTTCCGCTTTGAATCCACCGTTACTGCGTGCATTTGCAGCCAGTGTATGTGAACGCACAGCAAACTCGTCCTGCTGCTCACGACTGATTCCGTGCATCTTTGCCAATACCTCTGCAGTGACACCCATCATCCATGCAGCTTTGGCAATATGTTTCGATGCGCGAGGGTTGGGATCAATGCCATGGGTCATTCCCACGTGCCCCATGTGTTCGACGCCGCCAACAATGAACTGGTCCCCATTGTCACTTAGTATTGCCGTAGCAGCCGTATGCAAGGCCGACATGGAAGATCCACAGAGTCTGTTTACGGTTTGTGCGCAGGTAGAGTGTGGCAACACACTCATCAGTGCAGCATTACGAGCCACATTCCAACCCTGCTCCAGGGTCTGGTTTACGCAACCCCAGATCACGTCTTCTGTTGCCGCCGGGTCGACACCAGCATTTCTTGCAAACAGGGCATTAATAAGATGAGCCGACAGTTCCTCTGCACGTACATGTTTGAAGGCGCCGCCTTTTGAGCGCGCCATGGGGGTGCGTATTCCGTCAACTATTACTGCATCTCTGGCATTCAGGGCCATTGCAAATTCTCCGGTAAATTACTTGTAGTACTTGGTATTGTCAGCAGCCATCGAGCGCATACTGTCGGTTGGATGGTATAGCTCACCCAGGGCGGCGTATTTATCCGCCATCTCGCAAAATGCGGCCATTCCCATACTATCTATATAGCGCAGTGCGCCACCCCGGAATGCTGGAAATCCAAGCCCCAGTATCAGCCCCATGTCAGCCTCGATTGGCGTAGCGACGATATCATCTTCCAGGCAGCGAGCAGTTTCAGTGCACATCGCCAGCATCATGCGGTCGACAATCTCCTGGTCTTCGAAGTTACGCTTACTCTCTTGCACACCCTCGATCAGTGCGTCGATTTCCGGGTTTGGCAATTTCCGCTGCTTCCCTCGCTTGTCCAGTTCATAGAGGTAAAAGCCGCTGCCAGTTTTCTGGCCGTAATTTCCTTTTTCATAAATCTTGTCAATAGCACTGGAGAAGTCCAACGCCATGCGATCAAAGCCTTGCGCCATTACCGCCTGTGCGTGCACCGCGGTATCCAATCCAACAACATCAAGTAAATACGCCGGACCCATCGGCCAACCGAAACGCTCCATTGCCTTATCGATTTGCCTGAAGTCGGCGCCATCGTGAATGAGCTGGGAAAATGCACCGAAGTAAGGGAATAAAATACGGTTAACCAGAAAGCCCGGACAATTGTTCACGACGATCGGCGTCTTGCCCATTTTTTTGGCGAAGGCCACGGTGGTCGCGATAGTCTCATCACTGGTTTGTGCCCCTCGAATAACTTCAACCAGAGGCATGACAGGCACCGGATTGAAGAAATGCATGCCACAGAATTTTTCTGGCCTGCTCAGTGCAGTTGCAAGTTCATCGATGGAAATGGTCGACGTATTGCTGGCTATGATTGCGCCTGCTTCAATCTCGCCTTCGAGTTCCGCCAGCACTTTTTTCTTGATATCAGCATTTTCGATAATGGCCTCGACAACGATATCTACCTGCTCAAATCCAGCATAGGTTAGCGTTGGTTTAATGGCACTCAGCACATTAATCATTTTCTCATTGTCGATCTTGCCCTGCCCCAATCGCTTGTTGAGCAATTTGCGGGCTTCGCCCATACCCAGATCCAGACCCTCCTGGGCAACATCCTTCATTAAAATTGGCGTGCCCTTCAACGCGGACTGGTAGGCTATTCCCCCGCCCATAATGCCAGCACCCAGCACTCCCGCAGAGCCGATATCACGTGCGTTTGCGGCGTGCTTTTTGGCTTTACTGCCGAGATACTGATCATTGAGGAACATTTGCACCAGATTCGCGGCCACTTCTGTCTGTGCCAGCTTGATAAACCCCTGGTGTTCGATCTTCAGCGCAGCATCACGATCACATCCAGCGGCATCTTGCATAACCTGCACGGCAGTAAGTGGTGCCGGATAATTGGGGCCAGCTGCTGCTGCGACCATACCTTTGGCTGTCTCGAACGCCACATTCAGCTCGATCGGTTGCAGCGTCAGTGGTGAGGTCTTGCGCTTTCTTACCGCGCGAAAATCAAGTTTCCCTGCATTACACTGGGCAATCATTTTTTCCGCAGCCTCGACCAGCTTGTCTTCTGCGACTATCGCGTCAAACGCACCTTCATTTAGCGCCTGTTCGGCATTAATGTGAGACCCGCTACTTATCCATTGGTTTGCATTATCCGCACCAATTAACCTCGGCATTCTTACCGTGCCTCCAAAACCCGGCAGGATTCCGAGCTTCACTTCAGGAAAGCCCACTTGCGCTGAAGGCGTACCAATGCGGTAATCGGTAGATATTGCCAACTCGAAGCCGCCACCCAACGCAAATCCATTGATCGCTGTGACAGTTGGCATGTCGAGATCCTCAATACTGCTGAAAATGCCGTTCGCCTCAACCAACCAGGCTTCAATCTGTTCAGAAGATTGACTGAACATGCCAGTAAATTCCGTAATATCAGCCCCCACAATAAATCCGGCTTTGGCTGATGAAATCGCCATACCAGTAGCGTCGCTCTCGCTGATCGCCTTCACGGCATTACGAAGTTCTTCCAGCGTAACCCGGTCAAACTTGTTGACTGAAGACCCTTCCCGGTCAAATACAAGGTGGGCGGTGCCCGTGGTCGCGAGGTCGACCTTCAGGGCTTTTCCTGAGAAAATCATCTACATACTCCAATTAGCAGGTGGGTCTGTCCACTGACCCGGGGAAACGCATTATAACGCCGCAGAAGTACTATAAGAACCCATACCACAAGATGCTTATCGAACCACTGCCTTGTTACTGGCCCCGAAAGACGCAAGATATACTATGAAACCAGCATTATTCCTTGCAGCCCTCCTATTAACGAAACTGGTGATTGCCCAGGACGATGCCCGTTTTTCCAGTGGTGTCATCACCGTATATCATCACGTAGCTACTGACACTCCCCCATCAACAAGTATCTCCCCGCAGGATTTCAGAGCACACCTGAATTATCTGCAGGAAAATGATTTTAATGTCATGTCGCTGACCGACATGGTCGAGGTACTAAGGGAAGGCCAGGAAGTACCCGACAAGTCCCTTGCTATCACCTTCGATGATGGTTACATATCGATTTATGAGACGGCTTTTCCCATGCTGCAGGAATTTGGCATGCCATTCACGCTGTTTGTCAGCACTGAACCCGTGAACAATCGCCAGCCGGGCTATATGACCTGGGCTGAGATTCGCGAGATGTCAGATGCTGGAGTCACTATCGCAAATCATATGGTGACCCATCCGCATATGCTGGAGCGAGCCGCGAGAGAGTCTCGCGAGCAATGGCTGGCTCGTCTTGAAGCAGAATTACTTGCCGCTGAAGCTACGATTACTGAAGAAACCGGTCAGTCCCACCGTTACCTTGCGTATCCGTATGGTGAATATGACCCGGCCATCAAGGCTTTGCTGAAAGAACAGGACTTTACTGGCTTTGCCCAGAATTCAGGCGCGCTGGGTTGGCATTCTGATTTTCTTGAGCTACCGCGCTATCCGCTGGCATCGATATACGCCAACCTTGAAACCGCTCGCACAAAAATGGAATCGCTGGCTTTCAATGTTACCCAGCTGGAACCAGCCTCCCCTGTCACGACAGACGCCAGTCCGCGAGTAACCCTGCAATTTGATACCAACCGCTTTGATATCGGCCACCTCAACTGCTTTGCCAATAGCCAACCCATAACCATGACCTGGGAAGACCGGTCTGCGGGGATTGTCACACTGGAGCCCCAGATGGAGTTCAATACACGCCGCTGGCGCTATATCTGTACCGCTCGCGCCAACAATAGCTCTCGCTATTTTTGGCATTCAGTGCAATGGATAAATACTTCGTTCCCGGAATAGGGAATCAGTAATGGTGGTCGTGACTTGTCAGGTCGTTCTGGACAATAATCGTCTGAATCTCATCAATATAATGATCGCCTCGCTGCGAGTAATTCCCCAGCCCATATGCTAATTCAAACGAATCGAGCGTCCGTTGCTGACGCCTCATTTGCGCCCTCATCTGACGGAACAATCGATATCCAGGATGAGTATTAAGGTTCATGAAATAGCCGTGCACCGTTTCTGTCAATGTGTCAAAGGCCCTGACTTCGTGAGTCGCTCCACTGGGGCGCCGGCGAGGCACGATCCCGCAGCCCTGCTCGTAACACCACTGACCGAAAATATTAAGCCCTTCAATCGTAAACCGCGAAGTACCCCAGGCTGACTCGTTGGCTGCTTGCGCAAGCACTAAAGACGCAGGGATCTGATCAACTCGAATTAGTAGCTCATTGACTATCTCCCGCTCAGTTTCAAAGCTCTCAGGAATATCGAAGTCACTGGCTATCGCCATGAGGACATTGTGTTCTGAAGGTGAAAGCGGAGTGCTGTGTTGAGTCAATTCATGAAATTCCAGTATGGATTGGCGAATTACAGCCAATTCCTGGTTTTCTGCGGCGATATATTCCTGCAAATAATCAAAGAATTGCTGTTTCCGTACATCGATGTCATCGACTACAGAAAAGTCAGGGAACACCATTATTGGCTCTGGCGCCATGACCTGAATTCGGAGCGCGCGGTCTTCCCGGGCTATCCAGTCAACCCAGGTGATCATGAGCACAAGGCACATTGCAGTACTAGCTGCAACGAGAATTTCATTCCTGCGAGAGCGGGAAAAAGCCCTGAGAGTCTGCATTGCAATTGACCAATGACACGTTGATAAGTAAAGCAATTTACCAAGAACTATCGGTAAAATTACTCAGCCCAGGCAGCTTTGAAGCCTGCGTATTTCAACCCCGGCTTACTACTGTATCGACCGGATTTGAGCTTAGCATAACCTGGTAGACGGACTGCTTTGCAGGTCGCAAATTTACCCTTTTCTATCTGTTTTATCCTGCACTGCAAGCACTCGATGAATCAGTTCGAACCACCAGCGCAGTCCGGAGAAGATGGCACTTTTTCACTGGAAGCCTGCCATTCGTCCGGGCTGAACAAGTGCAACGCGAGAGCATGGACGCCGTTATCCAGCTGCTCGGCCAAAATGGCATAAACCTTTTGGTGCCGGGCAACTCGGGACATGCTGGCAAAGCTCTGCGCCACTACAGTTAATTTATAATGGGACTCTGTAGCCGGCCCGCCATGCATATGACTCTCATTTTGGATGTGCAGGACTTCCGGCATCAGTGCATTTTGTAATTTTGACTTGATGATCGAATCAGTGGGCATCATTAATTTCTGTCTGTATGAATGTGAAGCGAGTGCTTGTTAAATCTTTTTCAAAAAGATCCAGTGGAGCGGCGGCAACTCTATGTTCGTGATTTCTGGCTCATTTTTTCAATAGAAGCTGTTAGACTGCCGCCTCGCGAGAGGCTAATTATGACAATATCCTGGTTCCCAGGCCACATGAATAAAATGCGCAAGGAACTCAAACGCCAGGCGCGTGACACTCGTGCTGTGTTGGAACTCCTTGACGCCCGCGCGCCTCTTGCCTTTGCCAACCCTCTGCTGGCCGACCTATTCAAGGGCATACCACGCCTGTGTATATTAACCAAACCTGATCTGGCTGACGCAGAAATCACCAGACGCTGGCAACACCATCTACAATCTGTCGGCAATGGCTATGGAGCCTGCCTAATCAATAACCCTGCCTCGCCACTGGACAATGACAAAATATCCAGGGCACTCATTAGACTCATTCCTGACCTGCCTGCTGCTGGACGCGTACAAGTGTTGATAACCGGCGTGCCAAACGTGGGTAAATCAACGCTGCTTAACCAGATCGCCGGACGGCCAATCGCCAATACCGGCAATGAGCCGGCTGTAACAAAACAACTCCAGCGTCATGTTCTGAATGACGCATTCGTTCTCGTCGACACTCCGGGGATGATGTGGCCAAAGCTGGCTGACGAAAGGCAGGCATATCTGCTGGCGATACTTGGCACTATCAGAAACACCGCGGTGGATCAGGATGATATCGCCTGGTTTGCCGCCGAAGAGCTATTAACCCGACACAAGACCCAGGTTTCAGCTCGCTTTCCTGAATTTGAGTTGCAGTCACAACCGGAAGCGCTACTGGAACACATTGCTGTCAAGCGTGGTTGTCTCGTGAAAGGCGGGCGTCCGGACCTCTACAGGGCCGGAGAGCTGTTACTAAACGACCTGCGCTCAGGTAAACTTGGCGCCTTTAGCCTGGAATCACCGCCGGAATGACAATTCGGGATTCCGGCTTTTTTGTAAATCCTCAATTCAAGCTCCAGCGAAAAGGTAGTAAGTAGTGATGACACGAGCCGATCTGCGCCAATCGACAACTCAACAAGAGCAAGGACACCATCCGGCTTTTACCAGTATTCGCAGCGAATTTATCCCATCCCTGAATATTGAAATCCAGCAATACCAGCACCGCAAGACTGGCGCTATGCATTTCCACCTGGCAAGCGATAATCCTGAGAATGTTTTTCTCGTGGCATTCAGGACTGTCCCGATGGATTCAACCGGAGTGGCACACATACTTGAACACACTGCGCTCTGCGGCAGCAAGAAATATCCAGTCCGAGACCCATTCTTCATGATGATTCGCAGGTCTCTGAACACCTTTATGAATGCTTTTACCAGTAGTGACTGGACGGCATATCCCTTTGCCAGCAAAAACCGTAAAGACTTCGACAATTTGTTGCAGGTGTATCTGGACGCGGCATTTTTCTCACGTCTGGATGAACTGGACTTTGCCCAGGAAGGACACCGGCTCGAATTTGCCGAACCCGAGAACCCGGATTCAGAATTGCAATACAAAGGTGTCGTTTTCAATGAAATGAAAGGTGCCATGAGTTCCACAAATAGTGTTTTGTGGCATACGATCTGCAGTCACCTGTTCCCAACAACTACATATCACTATAACAGTGGTGGCGAACCGCGCGATATTCCCAGTCTGAGTTATCAGAACCTGCTCGATTTTTACAAATCCCATTATCATCCCAGCAACGCAGTCTTCATGACATTTGGTGATATCCCGGCAAGCGAACATCACCAAAGGTTCGAAGAACTGGCGCTGTCCCAGTTTTCCGCACTAGATAACAAAATCTCGGTGGGCGACGAGCAACGCTATACAACTCCAATCAAGGTCGAAGAATCTTATGTTTCGGAAGCCAGCGACAATCCGAAAACACATGTGGTAGTCGGCTGGTTGTTGGATAAATCAACCGATCTTACAGAATTGTTTGAAGCGCAATTGTTGTGCGGTGTGCTACTGGACAACAGCGCCAGCCCATTGCTGCGCGCACTGGAAACGAGTGAGTTGGGACAGTCGCCCTCCCCTATGTGTGGGTTGGAAGATTCCAACCGTGAAATGTCATTCATGGCCGGGCTTGAGGGTTGCGAACGTACTGCTACCGAACTTGTTGAAACGCTTGTGTTGGAAACATTGCAGAATATCGCCGCCGAGGGTGTGCCCCATGAACAGGTGGAAGCCGCCTTGCACCAACTCGAACTCAGTCAGCGCGAAATTTCCGGAGACAGCTACCCCTATGGTCTGCAACTCATTCTGACGGGTCTTTCTGCCGCGGTACATGATGGCGACCCCATCGAGCTGCTCAACATTGACCCTGTGTTGGACCAGCTTCGGCAACGCATCAGCGATGACAACTACATACCATCACTTATACAGAGGATGTTGTTGGATAATCCCCACCGGGTCACGCTTACGCTGCAACCTGATGCGGAACTGGGACAACAACGGGTTGACGAAGAAAAGCAGAAACTTGCGCAAATTCGATCGCAACTTTCTGCGGATGACGAGGCCAGACTAATAGATCGGGCGCGCGCCTTGAGCGAACGGCAGGCGTTAAAAGACAATCCCGAAATTCTACCCAAGGTAACGCTAAAGGACGTGCCAGCCAGGATGACGGAGCCGGAATCGCAGGCGTCAACGATTGGTCAAAGCAAGCTATCTGCCAGCCTTTTTCAGCAGGGCACGAATGGACTGGCGTATCAGCAAATTGTCTTTGAACTACCAAATCTCCCCGCAGACCAGCTTGCTGTGCTGCCACTTTACACGAGTTGTCTTCCGGAGCTTGGAGTTGGCGATAGGGATTATGCCGAGGTGCAGAACTGGCAGGCGGGAATTTGCGGCGGCATCAACAGCTTCAGCAGCATTCGTAGTCATATGGATAACGAACAGCAGTTCCATGCCAAATTGACTTTTTCTTCGAGAGCATTGGTTGATAACCACGCCGCACTGACTGAGTTACTTCATACCACGCTGCATAAAATCAGGTTTGACGAGCACCAGCGGCTGCGCGAACTGGTCGAGCAAATCTGTGCACGCAAAGAAAACAGTATCACAGGACAAGGCCATTCTCTGGCCATGAATCTCGCATCCAGTCGCATGAGCCCCACAGCTCAATTGAGTCACTGTTTTGGTGGACTCGAAGGTATTCGACGTTTGCAAAATTGGCGCGACCTAATGCGCGAGCAGACCAATGTAGAAGATTTACTGCAACGCCTGCAGCAAATTCACGCACAGGTTATTAGCGGTGTACCAGAATTCTTACTGGTAGCGGAACCACAATTCGCCGAAACAGTGCGTGGCGATATAAATTCAGTGTGGAAAAACTGGCAACAACCGGAAACCAGGGCAAGCTCATTACAACTTCCCCCTCTGAGGGAGAACCTCTGCGAAGCCTGGACCACAACTACCCAGGTCAGTTTCTGCGCCAAATCTTTCGCGACAGTTGCCTCCAGCCACCCCGATAACGCGGTGCTGCATGTTCTGGCGGGATTTCTGCGCAATGGCTTTTTGCATCGCGCCATTCGCGAGCAAGGCGGCGCTTATGGTGGTGGCGCGAGTCAGGACGCCAACTCAGCATCATTCCGCTTTTTCTCATATCGCGACCCGCGGCTAACCGAGACACTGGATGACTTCGACCGCGCCATTGAGTGGGTGATTTCAGACAAACACGAAGAACGTTTATTGGAAGAAGCTGTGCTCGGCGTTATTGCCACTTTGGACAAACCCTCTTCGCCTGCAGGTGAAGCCAAACAGGCTTTCTATAATCGCTTGTTTGGGCGCACGCTGGAGGCACGAATGGCTTTCAGGGAGCAAGTATTGGCCACAAATATCAGGGATTTGCGCCGGGTAGCAGAACGTTATTTGACGCCGAAAAACTGCAGCATCGGGCTCATTTGTAACCCAACAATGGCCGAAAGCCTCGAGATACCAGGGCTCGTTATTGAAAATATCATTTAATATCAGATAATTACGCCATTTATCTAAGAAACATTATTTTTTGAATATTTTTGAACCGCCTTGGAACTTTCGGCTCCAGAGACAGTCTGAATATGTGTAGGTAGATGTAAGACAAAATTGTGGGTTTTGTTTCATTTATCTCTCCCTTGATAGTATATTAAGCCCGGCTCCAAAAGATGCCGGGCTTTTTTTATCCCCTCTCAGCGCACATCGGCTTCGCATTAAAGTCATCGCCACATATCTGAATGAACTCGCAAAACGCCAGACATGAAGCCACCCGCGTCACACTGATAGGCATGTGTCTTGATCTGCTGCTTTCAGCGGGAAAAATCGTCGGTGGGATTTTCACCAATTCATTCGCACTCGTCACTGACGGCATCCATTCACTCACTGACGCCATTACAGATGTATTCGTAATCGTTATGGCCAGGGTCGCGCACACAGCGCCAGACGCAGAACATCAGTATGGTCATCGCCGCTTCGAAACCCTGGGTACAATTGCCATGGGTATCGTGTTTTTTATTACAGCAGGGATCTTGCTATACGACAGCGTTAAGCGACTAAGCACCATCGACTCAATTCCCATTCCCGGTATAGCAGGGATTTTTATTGCGGCAATCTCGATTGGCAGTAAAGAATGGATTTACCAGTATACGATGCGCGTCGCGCGACGACTCAATTCAAACCTTCTGCGTGCTAACGCCTGGCACAGTCGCAGCGATGCCATCTCTTCTATTGCCGTTTTGATAGGCATATTCGGTGCTCAGCAGGGCTGGGTCTGGATGGATGTCGTTGCCGCCATGTTTGTCGCACTGATTATCGCCAAGATTGGCTGGGAACTGTGCGCCGACAGTTTACGCGAACTGGTGGATACCGCTATCCCTCCGCACCGACGCGCCCTGTTGGAATCCAGCATCCTGGAAACCGAAGGCATTCAGGCTATAACAGAACTTAGAAGCCGGCTGTCTGGAGGCAAGATTATTCTTGAGGCAAGGTTACAGGTGAATCCGCGCATCAGCGTTTCCGAAGGGCACCAGCTTGGTGAAATGGCCTGTGCTGCACTCATGGGAAAGTTCAGTGATATAGAAGACGTGGTATTTCATATCGACCCGGAGCCTGTCAGTGGAGAATCTTTTCGTGATGAGCCCGGGAAGAACCTGGAGCTATTTCCGGAACGCTCGGTGATTCTGGCAGATATCCGGAGCCATTGGGAAAATCTGTTGGACGATGCAGACATTGACCGTATGGATCTACATTATCTGGACTATGGAGTAGAGGTTGACCTGACCCTAAAGCGAGATGGCCTTTCTACCGACATGATGGAAAAGCTCAAGACTGCAGTTTCTGAACTGGATTACATCATCAGTATCCGGGTATTCCGCAAAGTCTATGAAAGCAAGGTGGATCACGCGCTATCCTGAATTGCATACAAACTGTCCAGGATTCCCTATACTCCGGAATTAATGGAACTCCTGCGATGCTCACAACTTGCCGGTAGTAAAGAATAATAATGAAACCAACAGATATCACCGATCCCAATTATTTCCATAAGGTCGTAGACTGCCAGTGGGCCTGTCCAGCGCACACTCCCGTTCCTGAATATATCCGGCTGATCGCTGAAAAGCGTTACACCGACGCCTATATGATCAACTGGTATTCCAATGTATTTCCGGGAATCCTCGGCAGAACCTGTGATCGGCCTTGTGAACCTGCCTGTCGCCGTGGTCGCGTCGAAGAGCAACCCGTTGCCATATGTCGACTAAAGCGAGTAGCGGCTGACTACAAAAGCGATATCAAAGCCTTCTTGCCCCAGGTGCCAAAACAAAAAAACGGTAAACGAATCGCCCTTATTGGAGCTGGACCTGCCTCGTTGACTGTTGCCCGCGATCTCCTGCCTCTGGGTTATGAGATCGTGTTGTTTGAGCGGGACGCCGTGCCTGGCGGCGCCATGCGCACGCAAATCCCCCGCTTCAGATTGCCTGTAGAAGTTTTGGAAGAAGAACTGAATTACATTATCGATATGGGCGTCGAATGCCATTTTGGAAAAGGCATCGACTCCATGAAGGCACTGATGAAAGAAAACTTCGACGCCATCTTTGTCGGCACAGGGGCACCATTGGGCAAGCATCTTGATCTGCCTGGATATGCAGAGGCTGCTGAAAACATTCATACCGGCATCGAGTGGCTGGCAAATGTCGCTTTCGAACACACCAACTCCATTGGCAAGCGCGTACTGGTACTCGGCGGTGGTAACACGGCCATGGATTGCTGCCGCACCTCCAAGCGCCTTGGCGGTGAAGACGTCACCGTTGTCGTGCGTAGTGGCTTCGATGAAATGAAAGCCTCACCCTGGGAAATTGAGGATGCCATGAATGAAGATATCCCCATACTCAATTTTCACGTCCCCAAACGGTATGTGACAGAAAACGGCAAACTCGTCGGCATGGAGTTCGAGAAAGTTCGCAAAGAACTTGATGAAAATGGCAAACGCCAACTGGTTCCTACTGGGGAGGATCCGGTTATTTTGCCTTGTGACGATGTGCTATGTGCCATTGGACAGGAAAATAGTTTCCCCTGGATCGAAAGAGACATAGGAATCGAATTCGACAAATGGGAACTACCTCAAATCGACAAGAACACATTTCAGTCCACCCATGAAAAGGTATTCTTCGGAGGAGACGCCGCGCTAGGTCCAGATAATATTATCACCGCTGTTGCCCACGGCCATGATGCGGCAGTATCCATTCACCTGCTGTGTGAGAAACAGGACATAAGGAACCGCCCCGACCCGCTGACCACCCTGGCCAGCCAAAAAATGGGAATACACCAGTGGTCATACGATAACGACATCAGCAGCGATGTACGTTACGTGGTGCCTCATGCCGCAAAAGAACAAACTCTCAATGATATCAACATGGAAGTGGAGCTCGGCTATGATGAAGAGCTGGCTTACAAGGAAACCATGCGCTGCCTTAATTGCGACGTGCAAACTGTCTTCACTGACCAGTTATGCATTGAATGTGATGCCTGCGTCGATATTTGCCCGACTGATTGCATCACCTTCACCACCAACGCAGATGAACCTGAGTTACGCGAGCGCATGCTGGCGCCTGCCAACAATACTGAGCAGGATCTCTACGTGTCGGACAAACTGATGACCGGACGCATTATGGCCAAGAATGAAGATCTTTGCCTCCATTGTGGCTTGTGTGCTGAACGCTGCCCGACCAATGCATGGGACATGCACAAATTTCTGTTTAATACTGCAAAGGCGGCTGACGCATGTCCGAAGTAATCCAGTCTTCCAAAGTTGACAGCATGGCCAAAATCAATGACTTCGTGGTCAAGTTTGCCAACGTCAATGGGTCAGGCTCCGCCAGCGCCAACAACATGTTCGCCAAGGCTGTGTTCAGGATGGGCATTCCTGTCAGTCCCCACAATATTTTCCCGTCCAATATTCAAGGTCTGCCGACCTGGTATGAAGTTCGTATCAGTGAAAAAGGTTACCTCGGCCGTCGCGAAGGCGTCGACCTTATGGTGGCGATGAATGAGCAGACGCTGCAAAAGGATATTACTGAAGTCGTTCCCGGCGGATATGTTCTGTACGATTCTTCGAAAGCGCTGTCTCCCAAACTCATGCGCGATGATTTGCACTACCTTCCTATCCCGCTGAAAGATATTTGCCTGCGTGAATTTGAAAAACCCAATCAACGCCAGCTATTCAAGAATATCGTTTATGTAGGCGCGTTATCAGCCTTTCTGAATATTGATTTCAAAGTGCTTACCGGATTGGTAAGTGATCAATTCCGTGGCAAGGAAAAACTGATATTACCCAACATCCATGCACTCGAGCTTGGGCATCAATACGCCAGTGACAATTTTAAGTGCCCACTCGCCCTGCAACTGAAAACATCCGACAAGACCCAGAACAAGATTTTGATTGATGGCAATACGGCAGTAGGACTGGGCTGCATCTACGGCGGCGCTACCGTCGCTTCCTGGTATCCGCTAACGCCGTCAACATCTGTGGTCGACGCCTTTGCCAAATACGGTGAGCGCCTGCGCATTGATCCCGGTACCGGTAAAAAGAAATATGCAATTATCCAGGCTGAAGATGAATTGGCGGCTATTGGTATGGCCATAGGAGCCGGCTGGAATGGTGCCAGGGCCTTTACTGCCTCCAGCGGGCCAGGGGTTTCCTTGATGCAGGAATTTCTGGGATTGGCGTATTTTTCCGAAGTTCCAGTGGTGTTGTTCAATATCCAACGGGTTGGACCATCTACGGGTATGCCCACTCGCACGCAGCAGGGTGATTTACTGTGCTGCGCCTACGCCTCCCACGGCGACACCAAGCAGATACTCCTGTTCCCTTCCACTGCCAGGGAATGCTTTGAATTCGCAGCTGATGCGTTTGATATCGCCGACCGGATACAGTCTCCAGTAATCGTGATGAGCGACCTGGAACTTGGCATGAATGAACAGGTGTGCGATCCATTGTCATGGGATGATAAACGCCAATACGATATGGGCAAGGTACTCTCGGCTGAACAGTTGGAGACGACCGAATCTTTTGGTCGCTACCGTGATGTGGATGATGATGGTATCCCTTGGCGCACCTACCCTGGTACTCACCCGGATAAGGGTAGTTACTTTACCCGGGGCAGTTCTCATGATGCCAACGCCGCCTATACTGAAGACGGCAATGTCTATGCCGAAGTGATGGACCGCATCGCCAAAAAATTCAGAACTGCGCTGAATAATTTGCCAGCCCCCGAAATATCCACCGGCAACAGGTGGGGAATGATTTTCCTCGGAACGACCCAGAGCGCCATTCAGGAAGTATTGGACAACCTGGAAAAACAGGGTCTCGTACTGGACATCATGCGTATTCGCGCATTTCCTTTTCACAAAGAGGTTAGCGAGTTTATCGACACGCATGAACTCAATTTTGTAATAGAACAGAATCGGGACGCTCAACTCAAGAGCCTGCTAAAAATTGAATGTAATGCACGAGAGGAGCAGATGCATTCCATTTTGAATTACAACGGCGTGCTGATTACAGCACAGCAGATAGAAAGGGAGATACTCGCTAAATTAGCGGTGCTGGACACCCCTGATAAGCCTGTATAAGAAGCAGATCAACCAGAATACCGAGCCATTAGATGAGTTATATTAGCAAGCCAAAATTTTCTCACCCCGACCTGCAGCGTAATGAGCTCGGTCTCACCCGGCGTGATTACGAAGGAACTTTAACCACTTTGTGTGGTGGCTGCGGCCATGATTCCATCAGCGCCGCCATCATTCAGGCAGCAGCAGAGATGTCACTGGAGCCACACCGTGTGGCAAAAATTTCCGGCATCGGTTGCTCCTCTAAAATACCATCATATTTTCTCAGCAAGGCGCACGGGTTCAATTCGGTTCACGGCCGCATGCCATCGGTTGCCACAGGCGCCAATCTGGCCAATAAAGAGCTTTTTTACGTGGGCATCTCGGGAGACGGCGATAGCGCGTCTATCGGCCTCGGACAGTTTTGCCATATCGTGCGTCGACGTATCAATATGCTTTACCTGGTCGCCAACAACGGTACTTACGGGCTAACCAAGGGGCAACTATCGGCGACCGCCGATCTCGGCTCAAAGACCAAGTCCGGTGAAGAAAGCGAATTTGACAACATCGACATGGCCACTCTGGCGATCGAACTGGGAGCGAGCTTCGTAGCCCGGAGTTTTTCCGGTGACAAGGATCAATTGGTGCCGCTTATCCAGGCCGGCTTGACGCACAAGGGCTTCGCATTTATCGATGTAGTCTCGCCCTGTGTCACGTTTAACAACACCGATGCCTCAACCCATGGCTACAAAAACACCTGGGAGAACCATGTGGCACTCAGCGGTGTGGACTTTGTGCCGATGCGCAAGGAAATCACCACCCGTTATGAGGCTGGCAAGGAAAAGGAAATCACGCTGCATGATGGTTCAGTGATTCATCTTCACAAGACCAATAATAACTACGACCCGTATGATAAAGAGAACGCCCTGCATCATATTGCACAGCACAAAAAGCGCGGAAAAATCGCGACCGGACTGCTTTACATAAATCAGGACGCGTCAGATCTGCATGAAGTCATCGATACTGTCGACAAGCCCCTCAACACCCTCTCCACTGCCGACCTCTGCCCCGGCAATGAAGTATTGGCAGATATCAACGATACGTTTCGCTAGTACTCGTCTATGCAACTATTCAGCTGCGGCTGGATTTGATCAATTCATAAGCGGCTTTGATGGCCTGGGTTTTCTGCGTAGCGATATCAATCATCTCCTCTGGCAAACCTTTGGCTACAAGTTTGTCGGGGTGGTGTTGATTCATTTGTCTGCGATAGGCACGTTTTAATTCTGCTTCATCACACGACTCATCAATGCCCAGTAATTCATATGCCGCTGCCAACTTCTCTTGCGTGGTCTCGGTTCCATCAAAATGCGCCTGCCCGCTCACCCGTTCCAGCAGCGCCTCAAAAGCGGCATCATCAAATCCCAGGTCTTTAGCCAGCTCCTGCACAAGCCGCTTCTCACGCGCATCAAACTGCTGGTCCGCAAACGCTGTGGCGATAATGATTTCCAGGAACATCTGCACCAGATTTCTACGCCTGCCACATTCCTGTTTGAACTGGGCCAACACCTCATGAACAGGAAAGCCCGGTTTTTTGCCCTCATTAAACAGGTTAATAGCAACCTTGCGCTGGTTATCACGCAGACGCATCTGCCGCATTACGTTCTCGGCCAGAGCTATCTCATCCTGGGTGACACGGCCATCAGACTTGGCGACATACCCCATAATGGAAAAAACAGAAGCAAAGAACACTGACTGCACTCGCTCTGTTGCACCAAGGCCCAATGAGTCATCCAGATTGACTCTATCCAGGCCACCATCGAAATAGTTGCCCAGTGCGGCCCCCATAATAGCGCCCAGCGGTCCGGCCATCATGAAACCAAAGGTCCCACCCAGAACTTTTCCCCACCAGCTCATTGGTTCAGCAATTCCTTATTTAGTGAAATGATTGACTACAGAAATGACCCGATCTTAAAACAACAAACGCTGAAACCAGTTTTTGTCCAGCTCGCTGCGACAGCTATCGAGTTGTATGGCAAACCTGTTGGCATTGGCCTGTACCTGTGCGGCAGCGTCCAGCAACCACCTCTTCTCCCGATATGTACCGCGCTGAAACCCACCATTGCCTTCATGATAGGCAAGATAGAGGTCTCTCGCATTGGAACTCGCAATGGCGCTTTGCCGCACTGAATTGGCGTTGTACCACGCCACGAAGTCGATGGCATCACCAAAATCCCTGCGTGAAGCGCGCCTGTTACCAGAACGGGCTTCGTATTCATTCCAGGTACTATCCAGTGCCTGAGCGTAGCCATAGGCCGATGAAGGTCGCGGTCCAGGGAAAATCCAGAGAATCCTGCTGCGTTCTGGCCTGGCCCGGGCACGAAAAGCAGACTCCTGATAGATAAACGCCATATTAACGGCAATTGGTACTTGCCAGCGCTCCTCAGCAGATTGTGCGGCTCGATACCAACTGCGACGGTCCTCAAACATGGCGCAGACGTTGGCTACATTATCCGGAGGTGAACTCACACAACCGGATAGCAGCAGCAAGGTTAATGCTAGTGTTACGAGCGCTCTCATAATGGGTAACGAGTTATTGAGTTCCAGAGTTTTCGGTGTTTTAAGGACTTAGTTGCTTCAGGCGCTGCAAGAATTCTTCTTCATCAATCACTTCGATGTTTAATTCTTCTGCTTTCTCAAGCTTCGAACCTGCACCAGGTCCAGCCACGACACAATCTGTATTACGTGACACACTACCAGCAACTTTTGCTCCCAGCGCAATTAATTGAGCCTTGGCCTCATTGCGCGTCAATTGCTCAAGAGTGCCTGTCAACACATAGGTTTGTCCAGTCAGTGGTTGTTCAGCGGCAGACACCTCTATATCTGGCCACTTCACTCCGCTTGCCTGCAGTGCGTCGATAAGCTTGAGGTTTTCGGTGTTGTCGAAAAAAGTGGCTATGTGTTGAGCCACTATCGGACCCACATCGGGGACTGCTTCCAGTTGCACTACATCTGCTTCGATTATGGCAGCTATGTTACCAAAATAATTGGCCAACCCCTGCGCAGTCGCCTCTCCCACTTCACGAATGCCTAATGCATAGAGAAAACGTGGCAAAGTTGTTTGTTTGCTTTTCTCGATAGCATTCGCAAGATTTTCGGCGGACTTCTGACCCATGCGATCAAGATCCGCGATTGTTGCTGTGTCCAAAGTAAAAATATCGGCGACGTTCTGCAATACGCCACCATCCACCAATTGCTCAACCAGTTTATTGCCGAGGCCTTCAATATCCAGCGCCGTTCGCGACGCGAAATGCCTGATGGATTCCTTGCGCTGCGCCGGGCAAATAATGCCCGCGCTGCATTTAAATAACACCCCTTCTTTCTCAACCGGTGAATCACACGCAGGACATTTGTCAGGCACCTTGATCGCACTGCCTTTTTTATTGCGCGCCGATTCAATAACCTTGACCACCTTGGGAATTACATCCCCTGCCCGCCGCACAATGACTTTGTCGCCGATGTGCAAGCCGAGTCGTGCAATTTCGTCCATATTGTGCAATGTAGTATTACTCACTGTTACACCACCGACGAAAACTGGCTCCAGCCTGGCCACTGGCGTGATCGTTCCCGTCCTGCCTACCTGGAAATCCACGCTCAATACCCTCGTTGATTTTTCTTCCGCCGGAAATTTGTATGCCATGGCCCAACGTGGGCTGCGCACATTCGTACCCAGCTCCTCTTGCAGCCCACGCTCGTTGACTTTAATTACCGCACCGTCGATCTCATAAGCGAGGCTCTCGCGCTTATCCAGTAAGGCCATGCAGTAATCGAGACTTTTGCTGATGCCTTTACAAGTAGCCCTGTCGGGATTTACAGGCAAACCAAGTTTCTCGAGCAACGCAAAAGTCGCATCCAGTTGTTCTGGTAATTGCAATCCATCAACGCGCCCAACACTGTAGCAGTACATTTGCAGCGGGATTTTGGAAGTGTTTCGTGAGTCCAGCTGACGCACCGCGCCGGCGGCAGTATTGCGAGGATTTACAAAAATCTTGCTACCTGCCACCTCAGCTTTTTGATTGAGCCGCAAAAAGCCTTGTTTGGATAAAAAAATCTCTCCCCGGACCTCGAACGCTGCCACTTTCTTGAGCCCATCCACAACTAGCGGAATATTACGAATCGTCTTTACATTATGCGTGATGTCCTCGCCCTTCACACCATCACCACGAGTAGCCCCGCGTACCAGAACGCCTTGTTCATACAGCAGGCTGACGGCTACACCATCGATCTTCGGTTCACAGCTATATACCAAGGGGCCATCGCTATCGATACGTTTCTGGATCCTGGATTCAAAGTCTGTAAGCGCCTTGGCATCGCTCACCTTATCCAGCGACAGCATTGGTTGTTCATGGATGACTTCGCGAAACTCACCCTGCGGCGCACTCCCGACGCGCTGCGTCGGAGAGTCTGGTGTAATCAGGGAGTATTCTTCTTCGAGAAATTGCAGACGCGACATTAACTCATCGTAGTCTGCATCGGGAATTTGCGGAGCACCTTCGGTATAGTAAAGGTGGTTGTGCTTGTCGATCTGTTTACGGAGCCGGGCGACTTCCTGCTTTACCTTTTGCGGTATGCTCATGATTAATTATCAATGCTTGCCCCAGACGGGTTATCCAACCCGCGAGCGTAATGCCTTCAAGCGCACAAGTTCGAAATCCCGTATTCGCTGGCGGTAATGCTCAAAGGTCTGCGCAGTCATGATGTTGCGATGGTCATCCCTGATTTCACCATCCATAGAACCTTTGATGTGCTCCGCCATTTTCATCATCTGTTCAAACGCATCAAGATTGTTTATCGGAGACGGCAAGGCCAGAAACAGGCTAACGCCAATTGTTGAGAATTCGCTCATTTTATTAAGATCAAACGTCCCCGGATTGAGGATATTGGCCACACTGAATACCACCGGGCCATTGGTTTGCCCGCCAAGTCGATGGTGAAAAATCTGCATATCGCCGAACTTAAGACCAGAAGCGATGAGTAATTCAAGCAAATCATGACCGGCAAACTGCCTGCCATCTCTGGCCATAACATTTATCACCAGCACTTCTGAAGGCTCTGGTGCTGCATTTGACTCCGCCCTCGAATCGCTAGTTTGCGGAGTGATTTCTCGCGCAGGACTGGATTTCGGTACACGAATGGCTTCAGGTACTTCGTCTTGATCCTGATTTACGGGTTCAATGTAATCGTCATTGTCGAAATCCTCATCGAGGGGCTCCGGCGCCATTTCCGTGTAGCTGTCTGCGATTTCCTCCGGGGTTTCGTATTCTGCTTCCTTGACTGGTTTACTTCTGCGGAACATAGAGAACAGAGAACGCTTGTTAGCCTTACGTGATGCAGACTCTTCTTTAACTGACTCCATCTGCTCATCATGCGCCAGATCATCGTCGCTCAATTCCTCCACTGCACTAAACATGTCTGATTGTGCAACTCTCGGTTTCTCGGGTGCATCAAACCCGATCCGCTCTCCAGCAGTCATGGAAAAATCATCGAATTCGTTGTCTGGATCCCCAAGTTCAGGCTCTTCCCGGCCAGTGTTGTCTTCATCAGCTTCCGGCAAGTCATTTACTGTGGACTCTTCTGTCTCGAACTCATCAGGATAAGCAACCTCAGAATCCTGCGAATCCTCATCTGGGCCCATCTCGGCATGATTAATATGGGTGCCGGCAGAATAATACTCCTCAGCACTTGCTTCAGCGCTCTCGTCAGCATTTTCTGTATCTTCATCAGCTTCATAGTCTGGCGCGACCTGGCTCAAGTTGTCGGTTCTACTGCGTGCCGCATTCTGTTCTGCATTGCGCGCAATGCTGACTGATTCGCCATAATCCAACAGTACATCATCCGGGCTTTCTGTCCCTGAAGTAATCTCTTCGGTGTCGAGGCCTGGGCCTTCTTCCTCGAAGTCACCACCTCCGCTTTCATAATGGTCAGTTGAGTCATAGTCATCTTCAGTATTGTAAGCTGCAGTTGCGCCCACCCCTTCGTTCTCTTCATTCTCTTCGTTTTCATCGGAGACTTCGGCCCGGGCAATCTCTACTGTATCCATCAGAATTGGAATTTTCTCGTCTTCATTCTGCTCGCCCAAATCGAGCGTCTCCGCGCGCTCCTGTGCCTGTGTGATATCGGTAGGGGCACCTGAGCGGGTAACCACCCGCGCGCCGCCGCCAGGCAACTCGGCGAGTTCGAGCGCATCCAGGTCGACATCTCTTGGGATATTTTTATCGATAGCAAGCCGGATTTGGCCGCGACGGGCTCGCATGGCCAAATACAGTCCACGCAGGATGACGGCAACAATTGCCAACCCCAATATCAAGATTATCAGTTCCCTGGTATCCATAAGCTTTTTTGCATGTAGTGGCAACTTGCCCTGAAGAGAAAACTGCCTGAGAGAATATTAGAAAATTTTTAATATTATCTTGCGTTTAGTACATTTTCTTTAATGTAGATATGCAAGAATAAAGGGGTTACGAGGCGGCGAGTTCTGCTGCTTCGTCGATATCGACCGCCACAATACGGGAAACCCCCGCCTCATGCATGGTAACACCCATGAGTTGATGTGCCATTTCCATGGTGATCTTGTTGTGGGTGATAAAGATAAATTGCACGTATTCGGCCATTTCCTTAACCAGATTGGCATAACGGCCTACGTTGGCGTCATCCAGCGGGGCATCGACCTCATCGAGCATACAGAATGGTGAGGGGTTCAGATGGAAGATTGAAAAGACCAGTGCAATGGCTGTCATGGCCTTCTCTCCACCGGATAACAGGTGGATGGTGCTGTTACGCTTACCTGGGGGACGCGCCATGATGGCAACACCGGTATCAAGCAAATCCTCACCAGTCATATCCAGATAGGCATGACCACCGCCAAAAACCTTGGGAAACAGGTTTTGCAGGCCATCGTTGATCTTGTCAAAGGTATCTTTGAAGCGAGTGCGGGTTTCCTTGTCAATTTTACGAATTGCATTGCGCAAGGTATTGAGCGCTTTTTCCAGATCTTCGTTTTGCCGATCCAGATAGATTTTGCGCTCAGACTGCTGTTTATATTCATCGATCGCGGCCAGGTTGATGGGCCCCAGGCGCTGAATTCTGTTGCCGAGTTTTTCCAGTTCCGCCTCACAGGTCTCTACATCGAGGTCCTCTGGTAGCCCGGCGATAACTGCATCCAGTTCAAACTTGTCCGCTGCAAGTTGTTCGATTAGACCCTCGCGCTTGACGCTGGCCCCTTCACTCTTAAGCCGATTTTCTGTGACTGACTCACGAATCGAGCTGATCTTCTCCTGAATTTCATTGCGTTCCTGTTCCAGAGCGCGCAGCTCGTGCTCATTGGCTTCCACATTCGCTTTGGCGATGCCGAGTTCTTTCTCCACTTCCAGACGTTGTTGTAACAGGGATTCCAGGTCGCTGCGCATGGCTTCAAGCGGTTGGTCGGACTTTTCAATCTGGTCAGTAAGCGATTCAATCCGCTCTTTGGAACGCTGTACCTGACTCGCCATTCGGTCCATGGTTTCGCGGGTAGATTTTAGCTGCGACTCTACGGATTGCTGGCGCAGTGCAAGATCGTGCACCTCGTCCTTGTGCTCCCGCGCCTTGCTGCGGCTGCTTTCCAGAGCCTGTTGGCTTTCTTCGCGCTTGATCTGCAGATGTTCCCGATTACCCACATCGGCTTCCATGCTGTCCAGCGCCTGCTGTAAACGAAGTCGCGACTGTGCGGTATTTTCCGTCTCAATCTGCACCTGCTGTTCCAGTTCAGCCAGCTCGAGTTCAATGCGCTTGCGCCGCGCTGCGGCCTCTTCCGTCTTCGCCTGCAGGGCACCCAATTCCGATTTCAGCTCGCTGAGTTCCTCGGCGGCCTTGCTGGCGGCAGCCTGGACCTGTTCGCGCTCCTGCTCCAGATCATGGATGCTGGCTTTTAGCGTTGCTCTTTTTTGAGAAACAACATCACATTCTATTTCTTTCTCTCTGATTTTTAGCGATATTTCCTCAATCAAGCTCTTGCGTCTGATGGCAGACTCTGCGCCATCTCCGCTCTGCAACTGGATCCAGCTCTTACCAACCCACAAGCCGTCGCGGGTGACAATTGATTCGCGATGGCGCAGTTGCGCGCGCTGACTCAGGGCAGCGCCAAAGTTCTCGGCTATATAGATGCCAGCTAGCAGCTCACCCAGATTGGCGTCGCATCTGACCTGTTGCAGCAAAGGTGTAAGCGCTGATACTTGCGGCTCGCTTGTTATGGCAGCATTCATATCCAGCAACCCAAGTCGGCCAGCAGGAATATTGGTCAGGGCATCCTGGACATTGTCCAATCCATTGACGCAAATACTCTGCAAGGAATTGCCCAGAACCGTTTCAACGGCCACTTCCCAGCCATCATTGATGCTGAGTATTTCCGCCAGGCGTTTGTTATAACCAAAGCCCTTATCTGCGAGCCACGTGTTTATCGCTTCGTCATCCTGACCGAGCGCTGCCTGCTGTAATGCTTCAAGCGAAGCCAACTGTCCCCGCAATCGCTGTAACTCGCTGCGCGCCTGATCCTCTTCGTCAGCTAACCTGTCAGACTGACTGCGCATGCCGATTAGCTGCTGACCCAGATCGCTATTTCTGGCGCGCTCTTCATTAACCTTTGTTTCAAGCTTTGGCACCTGTGCCAACAAATCCACGTCGTCCTGTGGCACTTCAATATCAGCCAGTTCCTCCAGTTCAGCTCGCAATTTGCTGGAGCGCGCATGACTGCGCTCGACGATTTGTTCCAACTGCTGAATGCGGGTTTGCTCAACCTCAGCTGTCTGCCGCGGCTCCTCGGCACGCTGATTAAACTCATCCCATTCTTTTTGCCAGTGCTGCTGCGACTGTTCCGCCGCATCCAGTGCCGCCGCTGATTCCTGTTCGGCAACCTGTGCCTGTTCCAGCAACGGCGAAATTTCCCTGAGTTCGGTGTCCAGTTGGGTAATTTTCTTCAGATCAACATCGAGTTCTTCTCTGGTCTGATTCCATCCTTCTTCGGTCTCGGTCAAATCCAGCTTTAACTGCCCTACTCGTTCCGTGTGATGCTCAATCGATTGTTCGATGCGCGCAATGTCGTTGCCAAGACTGTAGTAACGCGCCTGGACCTCACCCAGTGCATCAGTCAGCTCTGTGTTATCTGACAAATGCTGTTCGATACTGGCGTCGACGCGGCGTTTCTCGGCGTTCTGGGCTTCGATCTCAATCTCAAGACGGCCGACTGCTTCCTGATTATGTCTGATCTCTGCGTCCAATTTCTGCCAGCGCAAGGCCGCCAGGTTAGCCGCTGTCTGGCGTTCCTGCTGCTTTAATTCACCGTATTTTTCTGCTGCCACCGACTGGCGTTGCAAGTGATTTAATTGGCGCTCCAGTTCATCCCGTATGTCCTGCAAGCGTTCGAGATTCTCTCGCGTTCGCTTGATGCGACTCTCGGTTTCCTTGCGCCGCTCCTTGTATTTGGAGATGCCTGCAGCTTCTTCAATGTAGACGCGCAGTTCTTCTGGCTTGGATTCGATAAGGCGCGAAACCATGCCCTGTTCAATAATGGAGTAGCTACGTGCACCGAGACCCGTGCCGAGAAAAATGTCGGTGATGTCTTTACGGCGACACTTGGCACCATTGAGGTAATAGGTAGAGATTGCTTCACGATCCACTTTGCGCCGGATCGAGACTTCCGCATAGTTGGCATACTCGCCGGTGAGTTTGTGGTCATGATTGTCGAATACCAGTTCGACACTGGCCTGCCCCACCGGTTTGCGCCCACCGGAGCCATTAAAAATAACATCCGTCATCTGTTCGCCACGCAGATTCTTGGCAGAGCTTTCTCCCATTACCCAGCGGACAGCGTCGATCACATTGGATTTGCCACAGCCATTAGGGCCAACAACGGCGCACAGATTGGAGGGAAAATCGATGGTTGTGGGGTCTACGAAAGACTTGAAGCCAGATAATTTAATACATTTCAGACGCATTGGGGCCTATAAAATTCCGTCTTGGTTGCGCCGCTGTGAGAGTCTTTCATTATTCAGACGTGTACGACTTCTGCTACCGATGATTGTTTGAATTCTGGGTGTGGTTTTGAGGGTAAGAGGACCCTGCCGCACCAAGGCGAATTCTAGCGGAATTCATATTTGAATGACAGCAACACACGGTACCGCACTTACATTTAATTGCGCAGGTTTGAGGCAGCGCTGAATACAGACAAGCGCAATCCTGCTTGCGCGACTGACAAAATATTTGGCGGGGGTTTGACGCTGCGCAATTGGCCGCAAGAAACGCGATACCATTTTCTTGTGTTATTCCCCACATTGTGACATTCAACAGATACCCGCTGCTTTCGTGTGGTCATTACTCAATGACTCCCCGGCCAGCATTTCACCAGGCTCTGGCAGACTGCTTTCGCCCTGTCTCCTGCCTAGATGTTGTTCACTAACGAAACAGCAATTTAAGCTCGAAATCCACGGCGCGACTCCAGACAACCGCGCAACTCAGTTGCTGCGCCATTATTATATAGGTGGGAATAAACAAATAGCTGCCGAATAATATCTTAGGTAATTTCTATATTTACTATATATCTCATTGTTTTTTATTATTTTTTCAAATTTGTTCTGTAACCAATTACTGTGATTTCATCCATGCGCCGACTCCACCTCCATGCAATTGTGGAAATAAAACCCGTTTACCTGTGATTGCGATCACCAAAAGCCGTTCTGAATTGCTAAAAAGCCACGTAAATCCGCGAAAACACTTAGATTTTACATCGTTCCGTGCTAGGTTAAATCACTCGCATGTTCCCTGATAATTGTGACAAGTATAGGCGGTCACTGAAAACGCCTAGTTAGTCGTAAATCGGCACAAAATTGGCCTTTGTAATGAGGATTTAGCGCAGAACTCAATAATTCGAATTGACCAAAAAACGTCTAGGATTTCTCAATGGCACGTTTTATTACCCCACGCTCATTTCTAACAATGCTGCTCACTGCAAGTTGTTTAACCTTTGGCACCTTCGTATCAGCGCAGCAACTTGGCTTGCTGAACAACGAAATCACAGTGCAGGATGATGATGATGATCTGTTCGACGGCTACTCAGTGCAGGTAGACAGCTCGGGCGAAATCGAATTGATCGAGTCCAGCCCGGACGCAGCCACTAACAATTTTACGCTCGGTTTTAATTTGGTCCCATCTGGAATCGCAGACGGAAACAGAACCTTCAATGTCGGGCTGGTGGTAGATGCCCAGAGCGATAGCCGACGCCTGGAAATCCTGTTCCCGGCTATCATTCTTACGTTCACCAATAACGCGGGCTTTATTGAAATTACCGGCGATGTAGATGGAGTGACTGCGACCGTGCTCGGCCGCACCGGCGGCGGGACACAGGTGGAAGCGGATGTCACAATTTCTGCTGATGTCATTACCTTCAATGTCGGTGAAATGCTTATCGATGTAGATACGCTGCTGCAAAACCTCGAAGCAGGCGGCGGTGCGCTGGCAGGTATTATTGATGCCGTCAGCACTTCTGAAACCTACGACTACTGGTTCGCGCTGGACCTGACTGCAGGCACAACCTTTGATTTTGGTGTAAACCCCGGCGGACTGTTTATAGAGTTCCCCACCAATGCCGAAGACAATTTTATCCTGAACGCCGGCGGCGGCACTTTGGCCTCCAATTTCACTGACGGCTGGGTTCTCGACGGCACCCTTGACCTCTCCACACCTACTGACTCCGGCGACGGTGGTGGCGGTGGTAGCAGTGGTAGCAGTGGTGGCGGTGGTAGCAGTGGTGGCGGTGGTAGCGGCGGCGGCGAAAGCTCTGCCGAAGAAGTTGCCGCAGCGACCACAGCAGTGAACGCTGCAGTTTCAAGTATAAACACTGCTCTGGCAGCACTCGCGACAGACGCGCCGGTTCCTCAATCGGTGATCAACGATCTGCTCTCCACCATTCTGGATGCAAGCAGTGCAGTAACCGACCTGACGAGTGGTACTCTACTTAACGATCCAAACAATGCTGAGCTGGCAGTAAACTTGCAACAAGCTGTTACTACTTTAAGCGGACTCGCCAAAAGCATTATCGCGCGCAATGGCTCATTACCCTCAGGATTGACGAGAGCTCTTTTAAATACGACTGCTACTCTAGCGGCCAACTCTACTGGATTAAGCCTCGTTTACAAAAAAGAAATTAAATCGGCATATAGGACTGCTATACAGAATTACAAAGACATTCTTGCCTTGGCGTTTTTTTCTGGAAGCGATATGCTGAGCAATCTAACCTTGGTCGCTGACTTAACGGAAAACTCGGAAGCACTGGAGGAGGCTAATGCAGCGGTTCTCGCTCTGGTACCCGAAGAACCTATCGATGAGGATTTTTATGCCCTCACAAGTTCAATTTCCCAGTTAAGTCTCCAATTGATTCTTGCCCCACTGGCTACCTTGCATGGCCGTACAGTAGTTTACGAGGATGCGGAGACCACTCAGGCTTTACTGGCAGACGATCTTGCCCTGTTTACTTCGTTGTATGTTGCGATCTCGCAGAACTTTGGGCTTGCCTTTACGCTCGATACCGATGCACTGGAAACCTTGTTTACCGATGCTGGCGTGGGTGATGTTGTAGCAGCAGGACTGGCTGAAGATCTGGCTAATAATACTCTCGCCGATACCATGGAGTTTGATACTGACAGTATTTCCGATACTGCCGATGCCCTCTTCACAGATGCCATTGGTGGCACTGGCGCGGTAATTGACGAAGATACCGGTGCCACAAGTTATGAGATCGGTACATCCGATTATGTGGCCTACATCACTGCGATTGGTCCGGCACCGGAAGCCTTCCCTGAAGGCAACTTCGTGCTAGCCGATGGGCTGAATATCCTGGTTAGCGATGGTTTGTTCTTTCAATACGCCGCGGCTCCGGTAGACATTGTCGACTTTGCCGCTGCCGTTGAAGAAGCAGCCGATGGGGATATCACCACGGAAATTGGCCCAAGCAGTACGATCACTCTGACTGACACCGTAAGTGAGGTCGTGTTGACTGGTGTATTCAGCTCCGCGCCGATCGAGTCAGTTACTGCCACCGATGCGATTGCTTTCGAAGGCGCTGTCGGTGACCCGGCCTCAATTGACTATGCCATTGTTGTGCAATTCGCGGACGGCTCACGTCAGGATTTTGTGCCACAGGTAGCCAATATTGGTTTCTATGCCACTGTTGATAGCGCCGGGTTCCCAATCGAAACTGACCGCAGCGATGGCGTTATTGATATCGATGGATTCGAATTCCGCGCTGATTTTTTCACACGCGCCAGAACCACGGATGAGATTCTGTTCCGCTTGACCAATGCGAATGAAAACAGAATCGCTATCCAGGCCGCTGATGTTAATGGCGACGGAATTACGGACTACAACGTGATCACCAGCGATGGTGTTCAGACAATTTACACATTACCTTAAAGCGAATGGGCCGGATTAGTTTCCGGCCCTTATTACCTAGTAATTAGAGTATGTTGTATCTCGAACTCATTGGTGCATTTTTCCTGACAGGTGGAACGATTCTCGCCCTCAGGCCTGCTGCTGCCAGGCTTGGCCTAATGGACTTGCCAGGCGGGCGCAAGATTCACGCCTCTGCGACGCCGATGGTCGGTGGTGTCGGTATATTTACCGGTATCGTCTGTATGACGTTGCTGTCACCGGCACTGATTACTAACTTTGCTCCCCTTCTTACTCTTTCTGCCCTGGTTTTATTTATAGGGACTTTGGACGACGCGCTGGGCCTGACTGTTCGCACTCGCTTTACCGGTCATGTTCTAATTGCCTTGTCGATGGCTGTGGTAGCCGAAGTACAATTGCAATCACTGGGTGAGCTAGTCAGTAGTACCTCCATAGGCCTCGGTGGACTGGCTATACCAATGACCGTATTTGCAACAGTCGGCGTTATTAATGCGATCAATATGGCCGACGGTATTGACGGACTCTCTGGTGGTCTCAGCATCGTAACGTTAGGTTTGATTGCCGCGGTTGCGCTATTAGCCGGGCGCATGGAACTGGTAAGTTTTATTGCCATCATTGTCTGCTCGATTCTGGCATTCCTGACATTGAATTTCCGCAGGCCATGGAAACTTCAGGCCATGGTTTATCTCGGCGACGCTGGCAGCACCATGCTCGGTTTTATTCTGGCCTGGTTACTCATCGATGTTAGTCAGGGTGAGAACGCCCTGATCACTCCAGTATACGCCCTGTGGTTTCTGGCTCTTCCCCTGTACGATACTGTGAACTTGCTGATACGACGTCCACTGTCTGACCATTCCCCATTCAAGCCTGGTAACGATCATTTACACCACTGCCTGCTTCAGCGTGGTTTTTCCGTAGAACAAGTAGTGCTGATACTTACCGCATCTGCCCTGCTTCTTGGGTTAATCGGTTTTGCCGGCTACTTGATTGATGCAAGGGAATCATGGATGTTTGCCTTGTTCATGTTTGGATTCGCGCTGTACTTCTATTTTTCTGACTGGCTCAATCCTGCTCACCAGACCGCAAAACAAGAAAGCTAAGCCCGCACAATGACACGCTATTCAAACGCGGCATAATTTCGTTCTTTTTCCCTGCCTTTTGTAAACCAATGGACGCTCTGTGCGTTGCATTGCAATAGCCGGTTTACGGAGGGGCTTCCGCATGTTGTCAAAATCTGGAACACTGATCCTTTGTCTTGGTCTACTCGTCAGTTGCAAGACTGTAGAAGAGATCACTGGCAATACACCAATCGTCGATACAGAAGGCGTCAATATGGCACGCTATGAATCGGACCTGGCAGATTGCCAGGCATATGCAGACGAAGTACAAGTAGCGCGTAAAACCACCTCAGGCGCTGTTGGTGGCGCTGTTGTTGGGTCTATTTTTGGCGCCGTCCTTGGCAACTCCAGCACTGCCAGCCGCGGTGCGGGAATCGGCGCTGTTGGCGGTGGCGCACGAGGTCTTGGCGATGGACTGCATGAACGCGAAGTTGTAATCAAACGCTGTCTTCAAGGTCGCGGTTACAGAGTACTTAATTAGGCTCAATCACAAGGTGCAGGTCAATGTGCCGTCAAGAATTCGGCATATAGGCACCATGTATGCAATCTATATAGTAAATGCTGGCAGGGAAGCCAGCGAGAGATACCGGGAATACAAGGACGTGTCCTCGATAATTGCAACTCCTACTTGCAATTGGCTGCCCCAGGATCTGTTTCATTACCAGACACTGGGGCAGCATTTTCCCTTCGTATAAAAGAATCACAGCTGAAATAATAAAACACGTTGGGATAATTTTTGATGAAAGTGGCATTACCCACTGAGACCAAACATCGACTTACTTACCTGGCATTACGCACAGGACGAAGCCCACAATTCATTGCCCACCATGCCATTCTTGATTATCTGGAGGATCTCGAAAATCGATGCCTTGCAATGGACTGTATCGCTGAAGAAGAATTAATGGAGCGCTATGATCTGGAGGAGGAAGAGTAATTGATAACTCGGATTTGGTGAACAAGCATGACTTGAAAGCGCAGCTTTCAATGCGCAGTGAACGACCAAAATCTATGATTTTGGGCTGGGGGGATTTGGGCGAAGCTGTCGCCTTATGAATTGGTCGGGATGGGTGAAAGCAAACGCTTTGGAAGCGCCAGCTTCCAGCGCAGCTCGAACCGTTGAAATCTGTGATTGCAACGTG
>Ga0181593_10000307_pt1 | contig 41881 bp, 38 predicted proteins | sample 071ome_19_FD_133756 | JGI IMG/M metagenome (GOLD analysis project Ga0181593, IMG submission 133756) | Coastal salt marsh microbial communities from the Groves Creek Marsh, Skidaway Island, Georgia - 071413AT metaG (megahit assembly) | ecosystem: Environmental > Aquatic > Marine > Intertidal...
AAACACCGCATTCCACGAGCCGCGCCGCTGCCTGATCCATCAGTTCGACCGGCAGCATCGGATCCTGATCGCCGTGGATCAGCATGACCGGCGGCCGAACAGCGATTTCGTCTTCCAGCAGTTCGGGCGATTCCAGGCGGCCCGAATAGCCCAGTATTCCGGCCGGCGCCTGCGCCCGTCGCAGCCCGACATGAAGCGACAGCATGGTGCCCTGCGAAAACCCGAGCAGCGCAAGCCTGTCGTCCGACAGACCCAGCCGCGCCAGTTCGGAATCGATGTAGGCGTTGACGATCTCCGCCGCGCTGCGCACCTGGGTCAGCCGATCGGCGCCCTCGCCCTGCCAGACATCGAACCACTGGAACCCGCCGAACGGGTTCGACTGGCACGGGTAGGGCGCGTTGGGCGAGACGAAAATGGCGTCTGGCAGGACCTGCGCCAGAGGCGGCGCGAGTCCGATCAGGTCGTCCCCGTTCGCGCCGTAACCGTGCAGCATAACGACGAGCTGTTTCGCCGCGCCGTGGGAGGCCGGGCCGTAGCTCGGTCCTGAGAGAGTGGGAAGATCGGCCATCGTCATCGCCTTTCGGTCGAAATCAGGGAAAACTCGTCTGCGTACTCTTACGCACGACGTTCAAGTAATAGTGCCACAGAATCCGGGTCGCAACGGCGCGCCACGGTCTCCAGCCCTCGCCGATTTCATTGAGCGTCGCGGCGTCGGGACGAGACGGCAGGTTCTTGACGCGGCCCGCTGCTTCCTGCAGAGCTAGATCGCCGACCGGAATGACATCGGGGCGACCCAAAGCCTCCAGCAGGTAGATGTCCGCCGTCCAGTTTCCGATTCCGGTGAGGCGCGTCAGTTCGGCGCGCACGCCTTCGTCCGGCAGCCGCCGGAGCCGGCCCAGATTGAGCGTACCGTTGACGAGTTCCTGCGCCAGGATCCGTCCGTAGCGCATCTTCTGTCGGGAGAACCCGATCGCTTTCAGCGTATCGTCGTCGAGCGCGAGAAACGGTTCGGCTTCAGGTCGTCCGCCGAGAGCCTCTATCAGCCGGTTGAAGGCCGCACGCGCTGACGCGAGCGAAACCTGCTGTTCGAGGATCAGACAGATCAGCGTCTCGAAACCCTGCCTACGTCGCCATAGCGGCGGGGGACCGAGTTCGCGCACCACGCCGGCGAGGTCGGGGTCAAGAGCGCAGACCTCCTTCAGCCCCTCGGCCAGGGTCTTCTTCGTCAGAATCTTCACCGGTGCATGCCGCGCAGAATGTCGACGTAATCCGGATCGTCCGGCGTCAGCAGACCGTGCCGTATGAAGAAATCGATATTCACCACCGAACAGTTGAACTTGAATTCGCCGGTATCGGCGGTGATCTGCATAACCTCTTCGGCGGGCAGCAGACGAAATTCGGCAATCTCGCCATCCGTGTTCTGCGGGGTAAAGTCGGCCGGCAGTTCGAGATCGTAGACGAACATCACGTCGGGCTTGAGCGTACCCTGATCCTCGTGCCGGTAAGACAGCGCGCCGACCGGTTTCGCGGTTGCCGCGATTTCTTCCGGCACACCGGCTTCCTCGCCCGCTTCCTTGATGACGTTCTCCTTCAGGCCGATACCGACAGGTTGCCCGCCCGCGATCATGTTATCGAGCATGCCGGGATAGGTGGGTTTGTCATCTGCGCGCCGACCGATCCACATATGAATATCGTTGCCGTCGCGCACGAACCCGTTGATATGGACCCCGTAGGCGGGCACACCGAAGCGCGGCACGGCGGCGCGCTCCATCTCGAACAGGGCCGGGCGGTAGAAACCGGTCCCGACCGGGTAGGGTTCATCGCGCCACCCCGAAAACCAGCCGGCCTTGTCGAGGATTCGGAGCGCGGCATCGACGCCCTGCGTCCTTGTCTCGTAATCGGCCAGCGTATCGACAAGCGCGATATCGGAGTCGCCCTGCACGAAGACTTCGCCCAGCGGTGCAAGCGATGGCGCAAAATCGCGATGGATCCAGCCGACCCGTATGTCGCCCACGCGAAACGGGAAATAGGCGTTGGTGTCATTGCCGTTATTACAGGCGAGTACGCGGTCAAGCAGGCTCATGCGCTCTTTCCGCCATGTTCGCTCATGCGCGTCAACACCTTCCAGACCGTTTCGGGAGTCGCGGGCATGGCGATCTCGTCGGTTCCCAGCGCGTCGCAGACCGCGCAGATCGCGGCAGGCAACGCGCCCACTGTCCCCGCCTCTCCCGCACCTTTGACGCCGAGCGGGTTGAGAGTTGTGGGAACGGGATGGCTGTCGGTACGGATGGAACAAAGATCGTCGGCCCGCGGCATGGCGTAATCCATGAAAGATCCTGTCAGGTTCTGGCCGCTGTCGGGATCGAACACGACCGCCTCCATCAGCGCCTGACCGATCCCCTGCGCGACCCCGCCATGAATCTGGCCGTCAAGCAGGACGGGGTTCAACGGAGTTCCGACATCGTCGACGGCGACATAGGACACGATATCGACCCGCCCGGTCTCCGGATCGATCTCGACCTCGCATATATGGGTCCCGTTGGGTAAGGTGGGCGAATCGGGGGAATAATCCGCACTTTCGGCGAGTCCGCCCGCTTCCGCAGCGACCTGCAACAGCGCCACGGACCTGTCGGTGCCCGCGACCGCGAAGACGCTGTCCTCAAAGACAATATCGGTCGCAGCGGCTTCCAGCATATCGGCCGCGACATCGCGCCCCCGTTCGACAATCTTCTCGACGGCGCCCATGAGAGCCATCCCCCCGCTGACGGCGGAACGGGAGTTGAAGGTGCCGCCGCCACCGGGGAGCGCATCGGAGTCGCCGTCGACAATCCGGACCGATTCGGGCGACAGGCCCAGCCGGTCGCAGACCATCCGCCGCCAGATCGTTTCGTGTCCCTGCCCCTGGGATGCCGTACCGACGCGAACGACTGCGTTGCCGTCCTTGTCGATTTCCAGGACGGCGCATTCGATCCCCGGCCGCGCGGTCTGCTCGATGGCGTTGCAGATGCCGAGACCGCGGAGACACCCGTTTGCTGCCGATTGCGCGCGCCGCTCCGTGAACCCGGCTACATCGGCCAGCTCTGCCGCCTTGTCCATGACGACGGCGAAATCGCCGGAATCATAGGTCAGGCCGAGCCCGGTATCGTAGGGCATATCCTGCGGCCGGATCAGATTGCGGCGGCGCAATTCGACCGGGTCGAGTCCTGTTTGCCGCGCCGCCTTATCGATCAGCCGTTCGACGATCAGCCCTGCTTCCGGTCCGCCCGCGCCGCGATAGGGCGAAACCGGATTGGTATTGGTGAAACAGCCTCTCACGGATACCTGTTTCGCGGGAAACCGGTAGACCCCCGACATCAGGTTGAGCGCGTTGAGCGGCGAGCGCGGCCCCTTCACGCCGAGCCAGGCGCCGAGATTGGCGGTCAGATCGACCCGCAAACCGAGAAAGCTCCCCTCCCGATCGAGCGCGAGCGCCGCTTCGCTGAAAATATCGCGTCCCTGGTCGTCGGCAAGCAACGCCTCCGAGCGTGTCGCCACCCATTTGACCGGACGGCCGAGCCGCCGCGCCGCCCACAGAACCAGCGCGATTTCCGGATAGACCGCGCCCCGCATCCCGAAACTGCCGCCGACGTCGCCGGTAACAACGCGAAACCGGTCCGAGGGCAGGCGAAACACATGCTCCGCGAGCTGACGACACAGGGTGTGCGGGCTGTGGACCCCGCCGCGGAGCGTGAACCGTCCCGTCCCTTTATCGTAGTCGCCGACATAACCGCGCGGTTCCATCGTGTTGGCCGTAACGCGCTGATCGCAAAGGGTCTGCTCGACGACATGGGCGGCGCCGTCAAACGCCGCCTGCAGGTTCTCAGGATCGCCGACCATGGCGTAAAAAGCCTCGTTGTCATCGAAACCGCTATGCAGCCCGGGTCCTTCGCCGACGGCAACGACCGACGGAAGGACGGACCAGTCGATCGATATCGCCTCGGCCGCATCTCGGGCGGCCTGCTGCGTTTCGGCAACAACCATCGCGACCGGTTCGCCGACGAAGCGCGCCCGGTCATGCGGCAGCGCCGGATGTTCCGGCGCCCGCATGGCGGTCCCGTCGCGACGCGTGCACGAATCCTGACAGGGAAGGAAACCCATCCCGTCAGCGCGATAATCGGCACCGGTCAGAACGGCGATAACGCCAGGCGTGTTCCGGGCACCCGCCGCATCGATCTTACCAATCTCCGCATGGGCGTGCGGCGAACGCACGAACGCGGCCCACACGCCGCCAGGAACATCGATATCGTCGAGAAATCGACCGCCGCCGGTCAGCAGTCTCGGGTCTTCATCCCGAAGCCAGGAAGCGCTCATTACGCGGCCGAGAAGTCCCGTAAAATCTCAAGCGCCAGCCGGCGGCTTTCCTCATCGCCGCTGATCTCGATAACGGGTTCGGTAATGCCCGCCGCCAGATAGGCTTGCAGCCTGTCGCGGCAATTGGCCGGCGTGCCGCCGACCGCGAAGGCGTCGACGGCCTCGTCCGGCACCAGCGATTTCGCCGTATCCATATCGCGCTTCGCGACCGCCGCCATGATCGCCTCGTGATCGATCGGCAGGCCGGACGATTTTATGTTGTCGGCCATGGTGCGGTTGCGGAACAGGAAGGCAAGACGCCCACGCAGGTAATCGACCGCCGCGCGCCCGTCTTCAGAGGCGGAAAAATAAAGGAACCCGGCACCCCGCAAGCTGGACGGATCGCGCCCGGCCATACGAGCGCCTTCCGCCATCTGGCCCAGGCTGTATTTTGCGTGTTCGACCGTCAGCCCGCCCGACAGCACCACACCGTCCGCAATTCGCCCCGTGAGACGCAGCATCTGCTCGCGGGTCGCTGCGACATAGATCGGGATATCCTGTTCCGGCGCCCAGGCCATCCGCGCGCCATCCAGTTGAACGAACTCGCCATCGTACTGCACCGCCTCGCCCGTCCAGAGCGCCCTCAGCGCCTCGATGAATTCGCGTATGGCGCGGATCGGCTTTACCGGCTCGATGCCCGATTCCTTCAGAAAAAGCGGATTGCCGACCCCGACCGCGACGGCGATACGGCCCGGCGCAACATCGGCGATGGTGGCAAGCGCCATGGCGGTTGGCGTCGGGTGAAACATGTAGGGCGATACCGCCGTTGGCACGATCGTCGCCCTTTCCGTGGCTGTCGCATAGGCCATCGACGATACGACCGCCTCGCGATAGCCCATATGTTCCGCCATCCAGACCTGGGACGCGCCGAATTTTTCCGCTTCGCGTACCACAGCCAGCGAATCGCGGGTGTTGGCGAACCCGTCGAATCGAATGCCGATGCTGTTTGCCATAGGACCATCCATTCCTTTCCTGCTGCTGCACAGTCGGAGCATGACATCCACACCGGATTGCCGCCACCCTTGGCCCTGTTCCGAGCCGTTCCAGAACCCTATAGTTCGGTCATGCAGCAGGAGTTTTCACAGGAGTTTTCATGGGCCGTCATCGTTGCCGTCGTGGCGACCATCGCTGTTCTGATTGCCGGTATAATCACGATGCTGAAACCGGGCCCGAACACGCCCCGCCGTGCCCAGCGTCTTATGCGATTTCGCCTGTTCTTTCAGGCAGCCGCCGTCATTCTGATCGCGACAGCTTTCCTGATGAACCGTTGATTGCGGGAGAAAATCTTTTTGCGTTGCGAAAAGAGGGCTTGCGCGCAGGGTCGGGGGCTTGATAGCGTGCCGCCGTCGATTTTGTTCGCACACATATGAATTCCGAAGAAAACCGGAAGGGAAGCGGGCGGCGCACACCGCCCCGAACATAAGGGCACGATGAGATCATGAAAGTCCTGGTCGCCGTAAAGAGGGTGATTGACTACAACGTCAAGGTCCGCGTGAAAGCGGATAATACGGGCGTCGAGCTCGCCAACGTCAAAATGTCGATGAATCCGTTCGACGAGATCGCCGTGGAAGAGGCGATCCGGCTGCAGGAGGCGGGAATCGCCGACGAGGTCATTGCGGTCTCGATGGGCGAAGCCAAATGCGCCGAAACAATCCGCACCGCGCTGGCGATGGGCGCCGAGCGCGGCATCCACGTCAAGACGGACGACGAGCTTCAGCCGCTGGCTGTCGCCAAGCTGCTCAAGGCGATCGTGGAAAAAGAAGGCCCGGAACTCGTCATACTCGGGAAGCAGGCGATCGACGATGACAGCAGCCAGACCGGCCAGATGCTTTCCGCCCTGCTCGGCTGGCCGCAGGGCACTTTCGCCTCCAAGGTAGAAATCGCCGACGGCAAGGCGAATGTCACGCGTGAGGTCGATGGCGGGCTGGAAACGGTCGCGCTTACCCTGCCGGCGGTGGTCACAACCGATTTGCGCCTCAACGAGCCGCGCTACGCGTCTCTGCCCAATATCATGAAGGCCAAGAAAAAACAGATTGACGAGCTTTCGCCCGTAGATCTCGGCGTCGATATTACGCCAAGACTCAAAACGCTGCGGGTGGACGAACCGCCCGCGCGCCAGGGCGGCGGCAAGGTCGCCGACGTGGCGGAACTGGTCGACAAGCTGCAGAACGAAGCGGGGGTGATCTGATGAGCGTTCTGGTCATTGCCGAACACGATAACGAAGCGCTTAAGGGCGCCACGTTCAACGCCGTGACTGCCGCAGCCGCGCTCGGCGCGGGCGACGTGGACATGCTGGTTGCCGGCGGAGGCTGCCAGGCTGCCGCCGACGCGGCGGCGAAAATCCCGGGCGTCTCGAAAGTCCGGCTGGCCGACGATGCACAGTACGAGCACGCGCTGGCGGAGCCGCTGGCGGCGCTGATCGTCGAACTCGCCGGCGACTACAGCCACATCGTTTTCGCCCATACCGCATTCGGAAAAAACGTCGCGCCGCGCGTCGCCGCGTTGCTGGATGTCGTACAGGTGTCCGACATCATGGAAGTGCAGTCGACGAATACCTTTGTCCGGCCGATTTATGCCGGCAACGCAATGGCGACCGTGCAGGCCGACGGCGACAGGATGGTCGTCACCGTGCGCGGCACGGCCTTCGAGGCGGCGTCTGCTGACGGCGGAAGCGCTGCCATCGAAGCAGTCGCTGCAGTTTCCGACCCCGGCATTTCGAGCTTTGTCGGCCAGGACCTGACCAAATCAGAACGACCGGAACTGACCGCCGCGCGGATCGTGATTTCAGGCGGACGCGGCATGCAGTCGGGCGACAATTTTTCGATGATCGAATCGGTCGCCGACAAGCTGGGCGCCGCGATCGGCGCGTCGCGCGCGGCAGTCGATGCGGGATACAAACCCAACGATTTCCAGGTCGGCCAGACAGGCAAGGTGGTCGCGCCGGAGCTATATATCGCCGTCGGGATATCCGGCGCGATCCAGCATCTGGCCGGCATGAAGGACAGCAAGGTCATCGTCGCCATCAACAAGGATGAGGAAGCGCCGATCTTCCAGGTCGCCGATTACGGGCTGGTCGCCGACCTGTTCGACGCCGTCCCGGCGCTCGACGAGGAACTAGAGAAACAGGGCGTTAAACCGCGCTAACCGTTAACCGCAAGAGACAGGACTAAATTCAATATGAGCAGTGCAGAGTCGGCCGCCCTCAAGGTGGTGGAAAACAACGACAACGATGAAGCCGCGCCCGCGCCGCTGACCGTCAGGAAGATCGGCGTCATCGGGGCCGGTCAGATGGGCGGCGGCATCACGCAGGTCTGCGCCCAGAGCGGCTTTCCTGTCGCGCTTGCCGACATTTCCGAAGACATTCTGGCGAAATCCGTCCAGAGCATCGCGTCGCGCTACAAGCGCCAGGTCGACCGGGAGCGGATGTCGCAGGAAGAAGCCGATGCGGCCATCGCCAATATCGAAACCACGACCGATTACGAAGCCTTCGCCGATTGCGATCTCGTGATCGAAGCCGCCACCGAAAACGAGACCGTCAAGTCGAAGATTTTCGCTGACGTCACGCCGTATCTGCGTCCCGACGCGATTCTGGCCACCAATACGTCGTCGATCTCGATTACGCGCCTTGCAGCTGCAACGGACCGGCCGCAGGCCTTCATGGGGCTCCACTTCATGAACCCGGTTCCGGCGATGGAGCTGGTCGAGCTGATCCGCGGCATCGCGACCAACGATTCGACATACGAATCGGTCCGCGCTGTCGCTGAAACGCTCGGCAAGAAATCAGTCAATTCCGAGGATTTCCCGGCCTTTATCGTCAACCGAATCCTGCTGCCGATGCTTAATGAAGCAGTCTACACGCTGCACGAAGGCGTCGGAACGGTGCTCGACATCGATAATGCGATGAGACTGGGCGCGCATCATCCGATGGGGCCGCTGCAGCTCGCCGATTTCATCGGGCTGGATACCTGCCTGTCGATCATGCAGGTTCTCTATGAAGGGCTTGGCGACAGCAAGTACCGCCCCTGCCCGCTGCTGGTGAAATACGTCGAGGCCGGCTGGTACGGTCGCAAGACGGGTCGCGGCTTTTACGATTATTCCGGAGAGCGCCCGGTTCCTACGCGTTGACGAATACGGCCACAGCCCTTCCCCAAATCCCAAGGACCGCGCTACCATTTTTCCCGATCCACCAGGAAGGGAGAGCCGGTCATGGACGGATATCAGGCCAGAACCACTGAATCGTCGGAACTGAGGGCAAAACTCGATCACCCGGTGATCGATGGCGACGCACATATCATCGAATGCCCGTTCGTCCTGCCCGACTTCCTGAAACAGGTTGGCGGCGCCGATCTGGTGAAACGGTTCGAGAAGTCGATCAAAGAGGTACGTCCCGGCGAGCCGAAATCGAACTTCTGGCCCGCCCACACCGGCAAATACACGATCGACCGGCTGACCACGATGCTGGCGCCGCTCTACCAGCAGCGCATCGACGAGGCGGGCGTCGATTTCTGCACGCTGTACCCGACATACGGCTTCCGGCTCCAGGTCCTGCCCGACGACGAGGTGCGGGCCGCCGCCTGCCGCGCGCTTAACATGATGAATGCCGAGCTGTTCTCGGATGTGGCCTACCGAATGAGGCCCGCGGCGACCATCCCCATGCACACGCCTGACGAGGCCATCGGCGAGCTGGAGTTCGCCGTAAAGGAACTCGGCATGAAGGCAGCGATGACCTGCAACGAGGTTCTGCGCCCGCATCCGGAAGTCATGAAGAATGCACCGGAGCTGGCTGATTACGCCCTGCACTGGACGCCTCTGGCGCTGGATTCGCCATATGATTACGACCCGTTCTGGGCGAAATGCGTCGAACTCGGCGTGGCGCCGGCTGGCCATTCGATCAATTACGGCGGCACGCACGCCTCGACCACCAACTACGTCTATAACCGGCTCGGCCTGTTCGCGACGGGCGGGAATGCAGCCTGTCGGGCAATGTTCATGGGCGGCGTCACGCGGCGCTTCCCGGGCCTCAATGTCGGCTTCCTCGAAGGTGGCGTGTGGTGGGCCGCCGCGCTCTATAACGATCTGTTCGAATTCTGGGAGAAACGCAATCGCGACCAGCTTCTCCGCCTGCACGATCCGGCAAACTGGGACGTGGAAATGTCGCGGGAGATGTTCGATCTGTACGGCAAGAAGCCTTACCAGACCGGCGAGCGCTTCGTCGAAAATGCGGCAATGTTCATGAAGGACGGTCGCATCGAGCCGGGCGTAACGCCCGAGTTCGTGGACGACTGGAAACATCTGGACATCGAGAAAAAGGAAGATATCCGCGACCTGTTCGTGAACAATTTCTATTTCGGATGCGAGGCGGATGACGCGCTGAACTACACGGCCTTCAACACGAAGGCGAACAAGTTCGGCGTCAGGCTCAAGGCGATGTTCTCGTCCGATATCGGCCACTGGGACGTGGTCGATTACGGCGACATCCTGTCGGAGACATACGAAGCCGTCGAGGACGGGCTGATGACGGAAGAGGATTTCCGCGATTTCGTCTTCACCAACCCGGCGACCTTCGCGACCCGGATGAACCCGGACTATTTCAAGGGCACCTCAGTCGAAGGGGCGGTGGACAGGCTGCTCAGTTCGTAGCTGCGGGCCAGCTTCCGCGCCGGGCATAGAAATCGATCAGCTCCACCGCATCGGAACTGCCCCAGTCGGCGTCGCCGACCAGCTGTCCGAGAACCGTACCGTCCCGATCGAGCAGAACCGTGACCGGCAGGCCGGGAATCTTGAGCGACCGCGAAATCGCCAGCCTGTCGTCCAGATAGACCGGAAGCTCCTGCAAGCCGTTCTTTTCGATGAAGGGCGCGACCTTCTCCCATCCGTTGAAATCCTGCGACAGGGCGAGAACCGTAAAATCTTCGCCGCCGCGCCGTTTCTGCAGCGCGAGCAGATGCGGCATTTCGCGGATGCAGGGAAAACACCACGTGGCCCAGAAGTTCACCAGCACAAGCCGCCCGCGAAAATCCTTCAGGTCTAGCTTCCGCCCGTCTTTCGCGATCAACGTCCCCTCCAGCGCTGGCCCGGGCGGCCGGGTCGGGGTAAACTTCTTCATTGCGCCGGCGATGGGCGGCTGATCGGGGTTTTTGCTTGATTTCGGGGCCGTAATGGCCCAAATCGCAACCCCGGCCAGGATCGCAATGGCCGGAAAAACAAGTTTTTTGTTCATCGAACTTCGCGTTTACACCCAAACCCTCTCGGGACGCAGCTATGACGGCAGACAATAACACCAACCCGCCCGTCCCGGAATCTCCTGGGGAATCGTCCTCTGCAGAGGCAACGGATTCGAACCAGATGTGGGGCGGCCGCTTCGCGAGCGGACCGGACGCCATCATGGAGGCGATCAACGTCTCCATCGGGTTCGACCGCCGCCTGTTCGAGCAGGATATCAGGGGCTCCATCGCGCATTGCGAGATGCTGGTCGCCCGGGAAATCATCGACGCGGAAGCTGGCGAAAAGATTATCGGCGGGCTGAACGCCATCCGGGAGGAAATCGCATCCGGTTCGTTCAATTTCCGCAGATCGCTGGAAGACATCCATCTCAACATAGAGGGCCGGCTGAGCGAACTGATCGGCGACGACGCCGGCCGGCTGCACACCGCACGGTCGCGCAACGACCAGGTGGCGACAGATTTCCGCCTGTGGGTGCGCGACGCTATCGACGACATGGATGCCGCACTTTGCGGCCTGCAGGCGGCGCTGATTGACCGCGCCGACGAACATGGAGCCACCGTGATGCCCGGCTTTACGCATCTGCAGGCCGCGCAGCCGGTCACCGTCGGACACCACATGCTGGCTTATGTCGAGATGTTCGGGCGCGACCGGAGCCGGTTCGCGGATGCGCGGAGGCGGCTGAACGAGTCTCCTCTGGGATCGGCGGCGCTGGCCGGCACATCGTTCCCGATCGACCGGGAACGGACGGCGTCAGCGCTCGGGTTCGACCGGCCGACCGCCAATTCGCTGGATGCCGTATCCGATCGCGATTTCGCACTGGAATTCATGTCGTCCTGCGCCATCGCGGCGACGCACCTGTCGCGGATGGGCGAAGAAATCGTCATCTGGTGTTCAGCTCAGTTCTCCTTCGCCTCGCTAACCGACGCCTTCACCACGGGCAGCTCGATCATGCCGCAGAAGCGCAACCCGGACGCCGCCGAGCTGGTGCGGGCCAAAACGGGGCGGATCGTCGGCGACCTGATGACGCTGCTGACCGTCATGAAAGGTCTGCCGCTCGCCTATTCCAAGGACATGCAGGAGGACAAGGAGCCGGTGTTCGACGCAGTCGACGCCATGGCCCTCACAATCGCCGCAATGACCGGCATGGTCCGCGATATCGCGTTCGACGTAGACCGGCTGCGCGATGCGGCGGGCGACGGGCACACCACGGCGACGGATCTCGCCGACTGGCTGGTGCGGGTTCTCGGCCTGCCTTTCCGCCGGGCCCATCACGTGACCGGTACGCTGGTCGGGGTGGCGGACGAAAAGCGCTGCACGCTGGCGGAGCTCGAGCTTGCGGACATGCAGGCGGTCGAGGCGGGGATCACCGAGGACGTATATTCGGTCCTCGCCGTCGAGAAATCGGTCGCCAGCCGGACGAGCCAGGGCGGCACCGCGCCGGACAATGTGCGCGCCGCCGCCGCAGAAGCGAGACGGAGGTTCCTGTAATGCGCCATCTGCTCATGACGATCCTGGCCCTCGCCCTCCTGATGCCGATGACGGGATGCGGCAAGAAGGCCGATCCGGAGCCGCCGCCGGGATCGGAGAGCGATTTCCCGCGAAAGTATCCGCGCCGATGAACCATTTCGACTATCGCGATGGAAACCTGTTTGCGGAGGATGTCGCCGTTGCCGATATCGCGGCCGCGATCGGAACGCCATTCTATTGCTACTCTACAGCGACGCTGCGCCGGCATTACGAGGTGTTCGCGCGCGCGCTCGAACCGGTCGGTGCGCGCATCTGCTATGCGATCAAGGCCAATTCGAATATCGCGGTGATCCGTACGCTGGCCGAACTGGGCGCCGGCGGCGACGTGGTCAGCATCGGCGAAATGCAACGGGCGCGCGCCGCCGGAATCGATGCCGGCGACATTGTCTTTTCCGGCGTCGGCAAGACCGCTTCGGAGATCGCCGGAGCGCTGGAAGAGGGCGTCGGACAGTTCAACATCGAATCCGAAAGCGAACTGTCGCTCATCGCCGAGATCGCGCAGGCGAAAGGTCTGGAGGCGCCCGTAGCGCTTCGCGTAAACCCGGATGTGGACGCGGAAACGCATGAAAAAATCTCCACCGGACGCAAACAGGACAAGTTCGGCATCGATATCGACCGGGCGCCGGCGCTCTACGCAGCCGCTGCATCGATGGAGGGCGTTCGTCCCGTGGGCATCGCGGTTCATATCGGATCGCAGCTGACATCGCTCGACCCTTTCCGTGCAGCCTTCCTGAGAGTCGCCGACCTTGTCCGCGCGCTCAGGGCCGACGGCCTCGCCGTAACGCGGCTCGATCTCGGCGGCGGGCTGGGCATTCCCTACATCGACGAGAACCCGCCCCATCCCGACGATTACGGGCGCATGATGAAGGAGACGGTGGGCGACCTGAACGTGGAGATCACGGTGGAACCGGGACGCCTGCTGGTCGCGAATGCTGGTATCCTGGTAACCGGCATAATCCGGATCAAGCCGACCGAAACGAAGAAATTCGTCATCGTCGACGCGGCAATGAACGATTTTATCCGGCCGACGCTTTACGACGCGACGCACCGCGTCGTCCCGGTCCACGAGCCTGCCCCGGGCACCAGCAACGAACCGGCGGAAATCGTGGGTCCGGTATGCGAAACCGGCGACATTCTGGCAAAGGGCGCAACGTTGCCGCCGTGCGACGAAGGCGACCTCCTGGCCATCGAGTCGACCGGCGCGTATGGCGCAGTGATGGCGTCGACCTACAATACCCGTCCCCTCGTGCCGGAGATTCTGGTTAACGGCGATCAATATTGCGTTATTCGCCCTCGAATGGACGTGGACGCGCTGATATCGCTTGACCGTATGCCCGATTGGCTGAAAGACTTTGCGGCGAAACATTCTTCCGCATCCGGCTAGAAGCCGGTGCCCGAAGGATGGCGTTAGACTGGCGTTTTTGCCCGGATAGAAAGGGCGACAAGGTCATGAAAAACTTATTGCGGCGGCCGAGACGGCTTGCCCCGTCGCTTGCCGGAACGAAACTTTTTCTCGCGCGGCTGGTGCTTGCCTGGGAAGCGGCGTGGCCTGCGCTCTGGCCGGTCGTCGCCGTAATCGGTGTTTATCTTGCCCTCGCCCTGTTCGACGTCCTACCGGAATTTACCCCCTGGCTGCATGCCGCGATACTCGCGCTGGGCGCCGGTCTGGTCTGCTTCACAGCCTACCGGGCGATCCGGTGTCTGACATGGCCTGATCGCGAACAGGCAAGACGGCGGCTGGAAACGGCCAGCGGGCTGGACCACCGCCCCCTGCAGGCGATGGACGACACGCTCTCGCTTGGCCGCAACGATCCCGCGACGCGAGCGTTATGGGAAGCGCATCGCGCGCGGATGGCCGAGGAAGCGAAGCGGCTCCGGATCGGCGCCCCATCGCCCGAACTCGCCCGCCGCGATCCGTGGGCCTTGCGTTCGGCCCTGGCTCTTTCGCTTGTAATCGCCGTCGCCATCGGCTGGCAGGATCCCCTGTTGCGACTGGAACGGGCGTTGTCTCTCGCTCTGGGCGGCGACAAGGGCAAGCAGGCCATGGCGCTCGATCTCTGGATCACGCCGCCGGACTATACCGGTCTGCCGCCCATGTTTCCCCTGCGCGGCAAGGGGTCTGGGAACCCGCCCGCAACGGAGAAAGCAGTCCCGGTCGAGGCGGCTGATAACCAGACGGCAAAGGCCGAGCCCGCGCCGCCGACGCTGAAAATTCCGGTGGGGAGCGTTCTGACGGCCCAGGTGCAGGGGTCTGACGGCAAGACGTTCCAGCTCGAAAGCGGGGCCGCCCCGCATGACTTCGAGGCCGTCGACAAAACGTTCAGTCGAATCACACACAAAATTGTCGAAGGCGGACCTTTGCGGGTCACCTCGGCAGATCAGGAGCTCGCTGCCTGGACGGTCGAAATTATCCCGGACACGCCGCCGGTCATCGCGTTTCCGGAAAAGGCGAAACCGTCTGCGACTCCTACAGCAGCGCTGCAACTCTTCTACGAGGGCAGCGACGACTATGGCGTGATCGAAGCGCGCGCGGAAATCAAGCGCACCTATGAGCGCGGCGCCGTCGTCGGTAAGGCCGTCCACACGATCGAACTCGCAATGCCTGCTCGCGGTGCGCGGACGTTCAGCGAGACCATGACGGTCGACCTTTCTCCGCACCGGTGGGCGGGCCAGCCCGTCATCCTGCAGCTTTTCGCCAGGGACGCCGCCGGCCAGGAAAGCGTCAGCGAACCGTTGAAGATGATCCTGCCGGAGCGTGAGTTCAATCATCCGGTGGCGCGCGCCATCATCGAGACGCGAAAGCGGCTCGCCGAGCAACCGGAAAACCGGCGCCGCGCCGTCAACCGGCTGGGCGAGATCGCGTCCGTGCCGGGCGCCTTCAATCACGATTCGGTGGTTTATCTGGCTCTTGCCGCCGCCCGGTCACGCCTGTTCCACGATTCGACCGAAGACGCGATCGAACCGGTGCTGGCGTTGCTGTGGGACACGGCCTTGCGCCTCGAAGACGGTCGGCTTTCGGTCGCCGAGCGCGAGCTGCGCCGAATCCAGCAGGCCCTGATGAAAGCCCTGGCGGAAGGCGCGTCGGACGCCGAGCTGGAGAAACTGATGCGCGAGCTTCGTCAGGCGATCGCGCGTTACATGCAGGCGCTGGCGGAACAGATGCGGCGCAATCCGCAGAACCAGAACGTCGTCGATTTCGATCCCAACACGATGCGGATGATGCGCACGGAAGACCTCGCCCGCATGATGGAGCAGATTCGCGATCTCATGCGGTCCGGGGCTCGCCAGGCGGCGCGTGAGATGCTCGCGCGGCTGCAACAGATGTTGCAGAACATGCGCTCGATGCAGATGGTGCGGATGCGTAGCGGGCAGGGCCGCGGACGCGCCGGCGGCCCGATGCGGCAGCTTCAGGACCTGATCCGTCGCCAACAGCAACTCCAGAACCGGACCTTCCGGGGCGGCCAGCCCGGGCAGCCTATGCCGGGCGCCGCCGATCAGCAGGCGCTGCGTCAGATGCTGCAACAGCTGCGCGGCATGATGCCGGGGCCGGGCCAGGGACAGCAGCAGGGTAACGGACCTTCGCAGATGCTCGACCGTGCCGACCAGGAAATGCAACGGGCGTTAAGAGCGCTCGAAGGAGGGCAGCGGATGGATGCCGTCGGCGCTCAGGGCCGCGCTCTTGAGAGCCTGCGACGCGCCGGACGCGGCATGATGCGCCAGATGATGGAAAGGTTCGCCCGCGAATCGGGACAGCCCAACAATCAGCAGAACCGTCGCAATCAGCCCCGTCGCGACCCGTTAGGCCGGGAGGTCATGGGCGAGGATGTCGATACGCATGACGTGACGATTCCCGACGCCAGCGCCATCCAGCGCGCGCGCCACATTCTCGACGAGCTGCGCCGCCGGTCCGGACAGTCGAACCGTCCGCGCCTTGAGCTGGATTACATCAATCGCCTGCTGCAGCGTTTCTGACCGGGGCAACGCTCCTCAATGGAGCGTGGAATCGTTCCCGGACGGTGCGAGGACACGCCGCACCGTTTCTCGGATCTGATCGAGCGTAAAGGGTTTCGAAATGACCTCATGCACGAGCGCATCCATGTTGTGCGCTCGCTGGCGCTCGGCGGAGTAGCCGGTCATGAGCAGAACGGGCAGATCCGGAAAATCTTTCGACGCTTTTAGCGCCAGCGCGATTCCATCGACCTGCGGCATGACGATATCGGCCAGCATCATGTCGAAGATACGGTTTTCCAGCGCGGTCAGCGCCTGTTGCCCGTCACTGACCGCCATAACTTCGTGGCCGTCCTGACGCAGGGCGCGGCTGACGAATTCGCGGACAGCCTTGTCATCTTCCGCGAGCAGGATATTGGCCAACGCAGACTCCCCTTCAAAATTACCGGGCGGTAGGCGACGATGATGCCAAAAAATTATTGAGAATTGGTTACCCTTCGCCCTGCGTGACCCGGCCGATATAGGGCAGGCCGCGGTATCGGTGCGCCAGGTCGAGCCCATACCCGACGACAAACTCAGGCGGGATGGAGAAGCCGACGAAATCCGCTTCGACCGGCACTTTTCGCCGGTCCGGCTTGTCGAGCAGCATGCAGGTTCTGACACTGGCCGCGCCGCGTTCCAGCATCGTTTTCCGCGCAAAAGCGAGCGTCCGGCCGGATTCCAGAATATCGTCAACGATGAGCAGATTCTGGCCGGTTACATCGTCCGACAGGTCGTGCGTCAGTGCGACCCGGCCCGTGCTTTCGGTGCCTTCGTAATAGCTGGAAAGCGTGATAAAATCGACCCGGGCGGATGCGCCATTTCGTTCGAGAGCCCGGACCAGGTCGGCAGCGAATACGAAACTTCCCTTCAGGATGACGACCACGAGCAGGTCGCCATCGGTCTGCGCGACGATGTCCCGTGCCAGCGTTTCGACCCGTTCCTGTATCTCGTCAGCGCTAAAAAGGACGTCGATGCGTTCCTCGCCATTTTTCTGTGTCACGATTTCTCCCTGTTTGCGCCAGGGTTCTGCGGCCCGGCCTTTCGACGGTCGTCTTCAAACATGACCCGAACTTCCGACGCCCTGCGGGACGGGTTCTTTACCTCAGTCGAGAACGGAACACGTTCGCCATGCAGAAGCTTGGGAAGCGGTGGCGAAAATGTCCAGCGGTGGATCTCCCGACCGGAGACATCGAGCAGCAGCCCAAGCAGCTGCGGCACCGGCCTGGGTTTATCCGAGATGTTTACGATCACGCCGTCGATACGGAGAACGCGAACGCCGTCAGCGGTGGACATCTTCAGCCGGACATTCTCAAGGGCGAGCCCGAAACTTTCCGGTTGCGCCCCAAGGCCGAAGAACTCATAGACCGGCGCCGTTTCGGGCACCCGGACAATGATCCGGTCGCGCTGCCATATGGCGACGCCGGCAACGCCGACAAGAAACAGGATCAGCACGGTCCAGAGAATAACGGGCGCCCGGCTAGCGCGTTCGCCGGAAACCGCGGGCAGGTTTGTCCCCTTGGGCCGCGCCCGGCCCGCATAATCGATCGGCGGGGGCAACGGCTCGGACTGAACCGGAGCGGCGACAATCTCCTCAATCGGCGGCGGAGGCTCCTGCCAGCTGTGACGGCACCGCGTGCATCGGACAGTCCTTCCGGTCGGCCCGATAGCCACGGGATCGACCACATAGCGCGTCGAGCATTCCGGACAGGTAAGGATCATAATCCCAGGACGAACCCGTATTTTCGAACAGATACCGACAAGACAGTTTTCGTGTATACGAAGTCGTCCCGATTCTGGCAAGTAACTCAAGGGGATGTCCGCGCGCGCTGGACGGGCGGTTTCGCGCTATGTCATTCTGCGTTCGCGCGCCGGGGAAAGGAAAAATCATTGCCCGAAATCGACGAAATCATCCGGTTTCAGAACGTCGGCATGCGATACGGTCTTGGAAAGGAAATCCTCCATGACGTTTCCTTTCGCCTGCAGTCGGGGTCGTTTTACTTTTTGACCGGCGCCAGCGGCGCGGGCAAATCGACGCTGCTGCGCCTGATGTATCTTGCCCAGCGCCCGTCGCGCGGACTGGTAACGCTTTTCGGCCACGACGTCGCGACGACGCCCCGGCGCGTTCTGCCGGCGCTGAGGCGGCGCATCGGCGTCGTCTTTCAGGATTTTCGGCTGATCGACCATCTGACGGCTACGGAAAACGTCGCACTGCCACTTCGGATCGCCGGCGCCAGCGAGGCGCAAATCAACGAGCACGTACCGCAGCTCCTCAGATGGGTAGGGCTCGCGGATCAGCTGGACGCACGCCCCACGACTCTGTCGGGCGGCCAGAAACAGCGCGTCGCCATTGCACGGGCCGTCATCGCACGCCCGCACCTCCTGCTCGCGGACGAGCCAACCGGCAATGTGGACGACAGCATCGCGATGCGGCTGATGCATCTGCTGGAAGAGCTGCATCGGATTGGAACGACCGTCGTCGTCGCAACCCATAACCAGCAGCTGGTATCGCGGTTTTCTCATCCCCAGTTTCATCTGGCCAACGGCGAATTGACCCATATCACGGCCCCTCAAAAGTCCGGGACTGTCAGATGATGTTCGGCCAGTCGCCAATCATGCCGCTGTCACGCGACGCTTCGAGCCGGTTCCTGCCGTGGCTGATCGCCTTCATGGTATGGCTGGCGACGCTTGCGCTTGCCGCCGTGATGGCCCTGTCATCGATGAGTGACGACTGGCGCCGCGGTCTTTCGGGAACCCTGACAGTGCAGATCGTCCCCGGACCGGACGAAACGCAAGCGGTCGCCAGCAAGCGAATTGCGACGGTACTGCGGATTCTCAGGCAGAACCCCGCTATCCTTTCCGCCGATCCGCTTCCCAGAGACCGTGTCGAAAAACTGCTCGAGCCCTGGCTGGGTGGAATCGCCGAAGCAGGCGCGCTTGACCTGCCGCTGCCGGTCCTGATCGACGTCCGGCTAAGACCGGACGCGCCGATCGACACTCAGGCTCTGGGCGCGACGCTTGCATCCGCAGTACCCGGCGCATTGCTGGACGATCATGGACTCTGGCTCGAAAGGCTGATCGAACTGGCCCGGGCCATCGAAATCGTGGCCATCGCGGTGCTGGTTTTTATCGCCATCGCCGCAACCGCGACCGTCGTGTTCGCAACACGGGCCGGGCTCGCCATCCACCACGATGTTATCGAGCTTCTCCACCTGATGGGCGCGCGGGCAGGCTACATCGCCGCCCACTTCCAGCGGCAGACGCTCTGGCTTTCCCTGAAAGGCGGGATCACGGGCCTGTTGCTCGCCGCCGGGACACTGGCGGCTCTGGGTTTTTTCATGTCCCGTATCGAAGCGGGAATGCTGCCGCCGCTCGATCTCACCCCCTGGCAATGGGGAGCGCTCACCGCCGTCGTGCTGTGCACCACGGGGATCAGCGTCCTGACGGCGCGTGCGACCGTCATCAAGGCAATCGGACGTTTGCCGTGACGGACAGCGCTCCATGACCCGGTTCGGCAATCGCCGGCGAGGAGACAGGTTTCGCCGGCGGTTTCGGCGCTTCGTCCTGGTCATTCTCCTGGCCGCGACCGGATGGGCCGGGGGACTGATCTGGTTTGCAGGACAGGTTCCGCGAACACCCGCCGACAATACCGAAACCACGGACGTTATCGTGGTCCTTACAGGGGGAACCGGACGGCTTGAGGCCGGGCTGCAGCTTCTCGCCGCCAAGCGCGCGCAAAGCCTGTTCGTTTCAGGCGTTGCACGGGGCGTCGATGTCGCCGCCCTGCTGAGAGTCGCCCGCCGGAGCCCCGACAACCTCGCCTGCTGCATCGCGGTCGGGTACAAGGCCGACGATACTGCGGGAAACGCCGCCGAAACCGCGGTCTGGATGGAACAGCGGGGATCCCGCTCGCTCACACTGGTCACGGCGAACTACCATATGCCGCGCAGCCTGCTCGAATTCCGGCGCGCCATGCCGACGGCATGGATCGTCGCACATCCGGTTTTTCCGGAGCAGTTCAAGAGCGATAGCTGGTGGCGCTTTCGCGGTACGGCCATGCTGCTGGCCAGTGAATACAACAAATTCCTCATCGCCCGGCTCGCGCTTGGCGATGGCGTCAGGCAATTGACGGACAGAATAAAATGACGCTAGCCCGTTCTCTGATCTATCAGGGGGTATACACGATCTGGGCGTTTTCGATGTGTTTCGCGTTCCTGCCTTCGCTGGTTATGCCCTATGCGGCCTCCCGCTTTGTGGTGCGGTTCTGGACAACGTCGGTATTCGCCCTGCTGAAGGCCACGACGGGACTCGGTTTCAGGATCGAGGGAGAAGAAAACATCCCGGAAGGACCGGTTATCTATGCATCCAAACACCAGTCCACCTGGGATACGATGATCTTTCCCTGGTTCATCCGCGATTCGGTCGTCATCATAAAAAAGGAGCTGTTCCTTATCCCGTTTTACGGCTGGTACGCGAAGAAATACGGCTGTATCGGCGTCGACCGGGGTCAGGGCGCGGCCGCGCTGCGAAAAATGCTGCGCGACGCCCGCACGGCCACGGAATCGGGCCGTTCGTTGGTGGTCTTTCCGGAGGGAACGCGCGCGCCACCGGGAGAAATTCGGCCCATTCAGCCGGGGATTGCCGCGCTCTACCGCGATCTCGACATTCCGGTAGTGCCGGTCGCTCTGAATTCGGGACATTTCTGGCCGCGCCGCAGCCTGATCCGAAGATCTGGCGACATCACAATGCGCTTCCTCCCACCTGTCGCTCCGGGACTCGACCGCAAGGCGTTCATGAAACGCCTCGAAGAGGATCTGACGGAAGCGCAGGGCGAACTCGACGCAGCCGCAGCGAAGCACCTTTCCGGCTCTCCCTGAAGACGCCACCCGCGCCTGGCGACAAGCGGCTCTCTCTGTGGACAGTTTGGAAAAGGGCAGAAAACAAGTCCCTTTTCTGTGGACAAATATGTGGATTAATTGTGGAAAAAAAATTTGGAAGGGATTTCTCAGATCGGACAGCGCCGGAAATAAAGAACATAACAAGAACAAGATTGAGTCGGGCGTCAGCCTGCCCTATCATGCAGTGACAATTCGCCGTGCGCGACTGCGGCTTGCAAGAATGCGGCAGGGAAATTCACATGGCCACGATTTCCGCTATCTCCCAGCAAATCTGGGACATGAAATACCGTTTCAAGGCTGCTGACGGGACCGTCCTGGACCGGACCATCGAGGACAGCTGGAAACGGATTGCGGACGCCCTCGCCTCTGTCGAGGACGACCCGGCGGCGTGGCGGGAGAAATTCTACGCGGCGTTGGAGGATTTCCGCTTCCTGCCCGCAGGACGCATCGTCGCCGGCGCCGGCACAGCGCGTAACGTGACGCTGTTCAACTGTTTCGTCATGGGAACGATTCCCGACGACATGTCGGGCATTTTCTCCCATCTGCGCGAAGCAGCGCTGACCATGCAGCAGGGTGGCGGCATCGGGTACGATTTTTCGACCCTGCGTCCCAAGGGCGCGCCGGTGAAGGGCGTGGGCGCGGACGCATCGGGGCCGCTCTCCTTCATGGATGTGTGGGATTCGATGTGCCGTACCATCATGAGCGCGGGCTCACGCCGGGGCGCGATGATGGCGACGCTTCGGTGCGACCACCCCGATATCGAGGCGTTTATCGAGGCCAAGCAGGAGCCGGGCCGGCTCCGCATGTTCAACCTGTCGGTGCTGGTCACGGACGCTTTCATGCAGGCTGTTGAAGAGGACGCCTCATGGGATCTGAGTTTCGGCGGGCAGGTGTTCCGGACGGTCGAGGCGCGCGATCTGTGGGACCGCATCATGCGCGCGACCTACGCCTATGCCGAGCCGGGCGTGATCTTTATCGACCGCATCAACACGCTCAACAACCTGTCCTACTGCGAGGAAATCGCCGCCACCAACCCGTGCGGCGAGCAGCCCTTACCGCCCTACGGCGCCTGCCTGCTGGGCTCGATCAACCTGGCGCGGCTGATCCGCGACCCGTTTACCGAAGACGCCACGCTGGACGAGGAGGCGCTGGACGAACTCGTGACCGTCGCCGTCCGCATGATGGACAATGTTGTCGACGTCTCGCGCTTCCCGCTTGAGGAGCAGGCACACGAAGCACATGCCAAGCGCCGCATCGGGCTGGGTGTAACCGGGCTGGCCGACGCGCTGATCATGTGCCGACTGCGCTACGGGTCCGACGAAGCGGCGGAGATTGCAGAACGCTGGATGGCGGCGATCGAACGCCATGCCTATCTGACCTCCGCGGCGCTGGCAGCGGAAAAGGGACCGTTTCCGCTATACGACACGGAAAAATATCTGAAGGGCGAACATATCGGGCGGCTCGACGGAGACGTGCAGTCGGCGATCCGCACCCACGGAATTCGCAACGCGCTGCTGACCTCGATCGCGCCGACCGGGACCATCTCGCTGCTGGCAGATAATGTCAGCTCGGGCATCGAGCCGGTCTTTGCCTTTAGCTACCGCCGCAACATCCTGATGCCGGACGGCGAGCGCCGCGCCGAAGAGGTCACCGACTACGCGGTACGGCTTTACCGCCGTCTGCGCGGCGCGGATGCGCCCCTGCCGGATTATTTCGTCGATGCCGCGCAGCTCACGCCGCGCGACCATCTCGTCATGCAGGCGGCGCTGCAGAAACATATCGACAGCTCGATCTCGAAGACCATCAACTGCCCCGAAGCGATTTCGTTCGAGGCTTTCAGGACCGTCTACGAGGACGCCTATGCGATGGGCTGCAAGGGCTGCACCACCTACCGCCCGAACGACGTCACCGGCGCGGTGCTGGAGGCCCCGTCGTCTTCCGCCGCAGAGCAGCCCGAACTGCCGCTGGACACGCCGCCGCCGAGGCCGGCCGACCCGTTCGAAGCCGGCGGCGTGGTCTACATGACGCGCCCGCTCGACCGACCGGAGGAACTGCCGGGCAACACCTACAAGATCAACTGGGCGGATTCCGAGCACGCCATCTACATCACCGTCAACGACATCGTGCAGGACGGCAGGCGGCGACCGTTCGAGGTGTTCATCAACTCCAAGAACATGGAGCACTTCGCCTGGACGGTGGCGCTGACCCGCATGATCAGCGCGGTGTTCCGCCGCGGCGGCGACGTGTCCTTCGTGGTCGAGGAACTCAAGGCCGTGTTCGATCCGCGCGGCGGTCAATGGTTCGAAGGGAAATACGTACCCTCCCTGCTGGCAGCCATCGGCGGGGTGATCGAACGTCACATGACCGATATCGGCTTCCTGCCGCGCAAGGGTGAGACCGATGTCGCGCAGGCGGCCCTGGCAGCAGACGGGGCCGCAGCAGGCGGCGAACCGACCGGCGGCCGCGCGCCCGGCAACGGCGCGATCCCGCGCCAGTGCCCCAAATGCGGCGAGGCCGCCCTGATCCGTCAGGAAGGCTGCGACCTCTGCACCGCCTGCGGTCACTCGAAGTGCGGCTAGACCGGCCGGACCGACGCATTATCAAGAACAGTTCGCTCGCCGCAGCGATTTTTCTTCTCTTCGGCTCGGTCGGCCTCTATAAGCCGCAGCCATGAAACCGCTCCAGCATATCGCCCCGGCAATCAACACAATCGCAGCCACCCTGTCAGCACCCACCGCTGTCACCGGTATGCCGGGCGTATTTCGCCCCCTAGACCGTCCGCCTTTGCGCTGATGTCCAACCTTCGGCATCGCATATGAGGCGGACCTTTGGTCCGCTTTTTTTGTGGGCCGGATTCAATGACTATACGACGAGCACGGAACATGGTCCCGCAGAACACTGCACCGCGCAGCTCTCTCGCCTTCCTTCAGGATGCGCCGCTCTGGCGTCGAGAATTTCGCGCGATGACGCGGCTGGCGACACCCATTGTGCTGACACAGCTTGCCTGGGTCGCCATGATGACGACCGATACCGCCATGATCGGCCATCTCGGCGCGGGCGCACTAGCCGGGGCAACGCTCAGCCTGATGGTGTTTTTCCTGGCCTATATCGCCTGTTTTGGCGTCGTCATGGCAACCGCCGCGCTTGCCTCGCAGGCCTATGGGGTGCGCCAGCCGCGACAGGTCCGGCGGATCGTTCGGCAGGGCTGGTGGGTCACCATCGTCCTGACGACGCCCTGTCTGATCCTGTTCGGCTTTACCGGCGACATTCTGGCGCTGTTCGGGCAACCGCCGGAGACCTTGCCGCATGCGACGGCCTATATGAGCACCCTCATGTGGAGCCTGCCGCCTGCGATCGCTTTCACGGTGCTGCGCAATTTCGTCTCAGCGCTCGGTCGCCCGACACCCGCTCTCTGGATCATGATGGCAGGGGTGCCGTTGAACGCCGCCCTCGATTACGGCCTGATCTTCGGCAATTTCGGCCTGCCGCGTCTTGAACTGGCCGGGGCCGGCATTGCCACATCGATTATCAATGCGGCGATTTTCTTTAGCCTGCTGGTCTTCGTCCTTCTTCGGCGGCCGTTTTCGAGATACGCAATCATTGGCCGGTTCTGGCGGGCCGACTGGGGCCAGTTCTGTCAGATCTTCCGGATTGGACTGCCGATCGCCGGGACCAGCCTGATGGAAGCCGGCTTTTTTATCGGCGCGGTCTTTATCATCGGCCGTTTCGGCTCGGAGGCCATCGCGGCGCATATGATCGCCATGCAGCTACCGCATATCACCTTCATGGTGCCAATGGGGCTGTCACAGGCCGCGACGGTCCGGGTCGGCCATGCCGTCGGAAGGCGCGATTCCGCTTCCGCTTACCGGGCCGGCTGGGTGGCGCTTGCCGTGACTGTTTGCTTCATGCTGCTGATGACGATTGTTGTACTCAGCATTCCCGAATTTTTCGCCGCGCTGTTTCTCGACGCAACGCGCCCCGACAGCGCCGCCGTTCTGTCGCTCGCCGTTTCGTTCCTGTTCCTGGCCGCGTTCTTCCAGATCGCCGACGGCATTCAGGTTGTCATGGCAGGCGCTCTGAGGGGGCTGAACGACACCTTCGTGCCGATGGCCATTGCCGCCGTCAGCTACTGGGCAATCGGGCTCGGAACAGGCATCAGACTCGCCTTCGGCGCCGGGATGCAGGGCACGGGACTATGGCTGGGATTCATCGCCGGGCTGAGCTGTGCGGCGATATTACTGGCGTGGCGGCTGCATAGTTTCAGCCGCCGCCGCTATATGCCCGAAACCGCCGCGCCTGTCTGAGACGACAGGCAGCGGCGGGCCGGCGCCGCTAGAACCGGATGATACCCGGCTTACTCCGCCGCGATCGGGTTCCTGAGCGTCCCCACCCCTTCGATCTCGACCTCCAGCATGTCGCCAGGCTTCAGATAGCCGGGCGGGTCGTGCTCGATGGCGGAGCCGCCGGGACTGCCGGTGCAGATCATGTCGCCCGGCTGTAGCAGGCAGAATTTCGAGATATAGGAAATCGCGAACCTGATGTCGAAGATCATCATGTCGGTGTTGCCGTCCTGGCGGACGTCGCCGTTCACGCGGGTCCTGATGCCGAGATGCATCGGGTCGGCGATCTCATCCGCCGTCACCATATACGGTCCGATCGAACCCGACCGCCAGTGGTTCTTGACCGGGCAGTTCTGGGTACCGCGGCCAATCCAGTTCCGCACGCTGCCTTCGTTGGCGATGGTATAGCCGCCGACATAGGACATCGCATCGTCTTCCGATATGCGGCGGCCCTGCCGGCCGATGATGACCACCAGTTCGCCCTCGTAATCTAGCTCGTCTCCGTCTTCGGCGGGGCGCACGATGGCCTCGTCATGCGCCGAGAACGAATCGCGAAAGCGCGGGAAGATGCTGGGCCATTCGGGGCGTCCGTCCTCCAGCACCTCGTGATAGGCGTAGTAGTTGCGCCCGACACAGAAGATCTTGGACGGATTGTCGATGGGAAGCCGCATCGCGACGTCGTCGAATCCGAAATCCGCCTTGGCGCCCTGGGCGGTCCTGCGCAAATCCTCTATGGCATCCGCGGTCAGCGCCTCACGCAAATTGGAAAAGCGCGTTTCCTTGTAAAGAAGCCCCGAAAGATCGGCAATTCCGCCGTCAACGACCGCGCCGAAGCCTTCCTTGCCGTCGCGGTGATAGCTCACGAGTTTCATGCTGGTTTCCTCTTCCTTGAAGTCTCTTTCCTATATCCCACGTGACGCGGTTTCGCGCACCCTGTCAAGCAGCCGGTGCAGCGCCGCATCGTGAATGCCGAGCGTATCCAGATGCGCAACCGTCTGCGCCAGATAATCCGAGTTTGCGCCCCGTTTTCCGACGCCCGCCGCGATGCGGGCGGCAGAGGCCTCGAGTCCAAGTCCCGATACATACAGGGGGTGATCGCGGTTAACGGTCAGCGTATGGGCGGCAAGCGCCCCACCGTCGGTCGCGAGCTTTATAGGCCGCACGCTGTAGATCTCCTCCGGCATCTCGCGTTCCTCTAGATAGGCCAGCACCGCTTCCCGGTCTCTCTCGGCGATACGCAATGCCTCCCCCCTGCACGAGCCACCCCGGTCGAGTCCGAGCGACAGGCCGGGCGTCTCGGGCGTTCCCCGATAGATCCGGGACGATACGCAGAAACAGCGATGCCAGCCGCGCAGCAGGGCAGGCCGCGTCTCCGCCGGTTCGAACCCCGGGTCCCACAACAGGGACCCGTAGGCGAAGATCCACACATCGCCCGGTTCCTGTACGACGAAACGGCGGCGGTTTTCGGTCATTTCGCTCTCTGGTTGGCCAGCGCGACGCCGGTCACCGCCACCGCCATCCCGGCGAGCGCCAGCGCAGTGAAGGTTTCCCCGAACAGCAGCCAGCCCATCAGCGCCGTGGTCGGCGGGCTGAGATAGATCAGGCTGGTCACCCTGGCCGCCGCGCCATGCCGGATCAGCAGGAAGTAGAGCGCAATGGCGATGACCGAGAGTCCGATGGTCGACCAGCCAAGCGCGAAAATAAAATGGCCGTTCCAGTCGATCCGCGTGGTTTCGATCATGAGCGCCATCGGAGCGATGACGACGAAAGACACCCCGTTCTGGATCGCCACAGCCCACCTTATGTCGACATCGGCGCAGTGGCGCTTCTGATAGAGTGTGCCGAAGGTGATGCCGATCAGGGACAATCCGCAGAGCGCTGCGCCCAGCCCCTGGCTGCCCGCGAAATCGACATTCTCCCACACGACCAGCGCAAGACCGGCGAAGCCGAGCGCAAGCCCTGCCCATTGCCGCTTCGACACGGTTTCGCCCAACGCAATACCGGCGAGCGCGCCGGTTAGCAGCGGCTGGAGTCCGACGATAAGCGCCACCACCCCAGTGGAGACGCCAAGCCAGATGCCATAAAAAACGCCGATCAGATAGACCGTCTGAACCAGAAACCCGGCCACTGCGATATGGCGAAGGGTCGCCGCTCCGCGCGGGAATTCCGCGCGCCAGAGCAGGCCCATCGGCACGAGGATGGCGACGGCCAGCAGGAACCGCAGGCTCAGGAAGGTAAAAGGTTCGGCATAGGGAAAACCGTACTTCGCCGACACGAACCCGCTTGCCCAGAAAAAGATGAACAGCGCCCCTGCCCCGGCCGTCATGGCGGGAGAGAGGGATTTCAGCTGGGTTGCCGGTGCAGGTGTCGTCATGGCGGGCGGAGTGTATCGGGCGCTTCCCCAATCGCAAAGCCGGGCACTATAAAGGCTGCATGAAAAAGAAAGCTCTTCGGTGAAGCGAATACTGCGGACGCTTGCCATCGCCCTCACCGCGCTTGCGCTGCTCTGGTCCGCGGGCTGGTATATCGTCGCGGACCGGCTGGACACAATCGTGACGGCCTGGGTCGAGAAACGGCGCGCACAGGGCTGGACGGCGACCTATGCGGGCCTGACGCTTGAGGGTTTTCCATTCGCCTGGCGCGCCCGCATTCGCGAACCTGTTCTCGACGCGCCAGCGGCGAAACCGCCCTTCCGCTGGTCAGGCCCGGTCATCCTGCTCGACTGGAAACCCTGGCAGGCGGAACGGATCGGGTTCGACGCACCGGGCGCCCACCGCCTCGTCGCGACCGACCCGTCCTCGGAAACAACTGCTGCGCTTACGTCGAACCAGGCGACGGGAGAGATCGTGTTCGGCGGCCCGGACGGGCTGAAGGGTCTGAGCGCCCATATCGACGGCGCCATACTGGCGACGATCCCGGGCAGCCTCGACGCTCCCCCTGATCGGCCCGGTATACGAATTGACAGGATCGATGCGGCCTTCGACGCCGCACCTGCGCCCCGCAAAGGCAGCGCCGACAGCAAGACGCCCAGTACGCGGATCAATGCCTCGATCCTGGGCATGACCCTGCCGGAAAGCGTGAAATCGCCGCTGGGCCGAACAATCGGCAGTATCGCACTCGACGCAACGATTCTGGGCAGGCTCCCGAGGGCCGAAACACGCGACGCGCTTGACGCATGGCGCAACGACGGTGGACTCGTCGAAATCGACCGGTTCCATCTCGGCTGGTCGCGGCTGGTTCTCGATGCAAGCGGCTCGTTCGCGCTCGACCGGTCGCTTCAGCCCGTCGTCAGCGCCAGCGGCACGATAAGCGGGCATCAGGAAACCCTGACCGCGCTCACAGCCAGCGGCGCTCTCAAGCCGGGCGAAGCGCTGATCGTGCGCATGGCGCTGACCTTTCTGGAAGGCGGCAAACAACGGGGCGACCGGCCCGAAATCCGCGTGTCGCTCTCGATCCAGGACGGCTGGCTCTACCTGGGGCCGGTAAAACTGCTGAAAGTGCCGCCAATCCTCTGGAACCGCTGAGAGCGCTCAATCCAGCTTCGCCCAGCCAAAATCGTCGAAAATCGCGTAGACCGCCGGCACCAGGAACAGCACCAGCAGGGTCGTCGCCATGAGTCCGAAGGCGAGGCTGGCGACCAGCGGGATCAGGACCTGCGCCTGCAGGCTGCCTTCCGACAGGATCGGCAACAGCCCGACGATCGTGGTGAGCGAGGTCAGCAGAATAGCGCGGAATCGCGCCCTACTGGCCTGGGGCGCGGCGGCGGCGACCGATTGTGTTTCGCCGTGATAGTGCTTGATGAAATTCACCAGCAGAATGGAATCGTTGACCACCACCCCGGCCAGCGCCACAAAACCGAGAATGCTCGGCATGGTGAAATCGAGTCCCAGCAGCAGATGCCCGATGATCGCACCGCCCAGCGCGAAGGGGATGATCGCCATCACAATGGCCGGCTCGACCCAGTTGCGGAACTGAAAACACAGCAGCAGATAGACGCCGATCAGACCGAGCAGAAAACCGGCGACCATCGATTGCTGAGTCGTGTTGGCTTCCTTGTTCTGGCCCTGAAGAGAGACGGATACGCCGGGATAGCGCTGCTGCAATTCGGGAAAGAACTTGCCGCCCAGTGCGCCGAGAATTTCATTGGCGTTGGCGATCTTGACGTCGACATCGCCCTGGACGGTAACCGTCCGCTGCCCGTTGACCCGGTTGATACGGGCATAGCCGCGGGAAATGTCGATATCGGCGACTGCCGATAACGGAATCAGACTGCCGTCGGACTGCGAGATCGTGAAATTGTCGATATCGGCGAGGCTGTCCTTGTCGCGCGGGTCGATCCGGACGTCGATCTCGTAGGCTTCCGCGCCACGCTGGATTTCGCTCACTTTCGTACCGAAATAGGCCGCGCGAAGCTGGTCGGCGATCTGCCTCACATCGACACCGAGCGTGGCGGCCCCTTCCTTCAGGCGAATGCGAAGCTCCGGCTTGCCCGGCCTGAGATCGTCGGTCAGGTTCGAAGTGCCGCGATAGCGCGCCAGTTCCGCGACAAGATCGAGCGATGCCGCCTTGAGCGTCTTCAGATTGTCCCCGGTCAGGCGGATATCGAAGGCGAGTCCGGCGGGGCCCTGCTGCGCCTCGGCGAACTTGACTGAAATGACATCCGCCATGTCCCCGGTTTCCTCACGCCAAAGCGCGATCACGTCGTCGATCCGGCTGTTCCGAATTTCGGAGTTAAGAAGATCGACCGTAACCGTCGCCACGTGCGCACCGGTTTCGTTCGCAGTGGAATTCTGGTTGAACCGCGTCAGTACCTTCTGCACCAGCATCCGGCCATCGGGCTGCTGCGGACTGAGCCTTTTATTGACGCGCTCGAGGGCCTCAGTAACGCGGTCGACCACCCGTTCCGTCCGTGCGAGCGGCGTACCTTGCGGCAACAGCACCCGCGCCTCCATCACGTTGCCGTCGAGTTCGGGAAAGGCAGCGAATTTCAGCCAGCCGCCAGCGATGGTGGCGAGCGTCAGCAGCATCGCGCCGATTGCAATACCGACCGTCATATAGCGCCACGACACCGCCGCGTCGGCCAGCGGCCCGACCCACCGGTCGCGCATCGTCGCAACAAGGCGATCGACCCAGAGCTGAACTCGTCCCTGTTTTCCTTCGCTTGCCAGCGTGTGCACCAGATGGTTGGGCAGAACCAGAAAAGCCTCGATCAGCGAGATCACCAGGACGAACAGCATCACCACCGGCACGACGCGCAGAATCTGGCCGATATCGCCCTTGAGAAACGCGAGCGAGCCGAAAATGCAGGTCGTCGTGGCAAAGGATGCGAACACGCTGGGAAACACCTGCCGCGCGCCCTCGATCGCGGCGTCGAGAGGCTCAAGCCCCTGAGCGCGCTTCGTCGCAACGTTCTCGGCGATCACGATGGCGTCGTCCATCAGCAACCCGATCACGATCAGCAGCCCGACCATGGTCAGCATGTTTACCGTGTAACCGACCGACACCATCAGGACGAGCGCACCGAGAAACGACACGGGGAGTCCGGCGGCGACCCAGAAGGAATAGCGGAAACCGAAAAACAGCCAGAGCACGAGCAGAACCAGCGCCAGCCCCTGCCCGCCGTTCCTGAGCAGAAGGTTCAGCCTGTCGCGAACGATAGACGAGATATCCTTCGTCACCGCCAGCCCGATGCCGGGCGGCGCGGTCGCGCGCTCCTGTTCGAGGAACGCCGTCACCGCATCGATAACGGTCAGTGTGTCGTCCGCTTCCGTTTTGGAGACCTCCAGCAGGGCGGCAGGCTTGCCGTTAAACAGAACCTTCGCCTCGTCAAGCTCGAACCGGTCGCTGATCCTCGCAATTTCGCCTAGCCGGATCTGGCCGCCGCCTTCCGCCGCCACGACGATAACGTCGCGAAAATCGTCGGGCGTCCTGCGCTCGTCAGCGACGCGGATCAGCAGATCCTGATCACGCGTCTGCAGGCTGCCGGAAGGCAAATCCAGGCTCTGGCGTTCGATGGCGCGAGCAACGTCGGAGATGCTGATCCCGTACTGGCGGATCGCGGCATCGGGTATTTCGATCCGGATCTGATGATCGGAAAATCCCTGAATCTCGATCTTGGGAATACCGCCGAAGCGGAGCGCCCGGTCCTTGAGCGCCTCGGCGTAGGCCTTGAGGTTCGGTTGGTCCTTCGGGCCGGTCAACACGATGGAGGCGACGAAATCGGTACGGCCCAGCTGCTTCACCACGGGGTCTTCGGCCTGGTCCGGGAATTCGGTAATCGCGTCGATTTCGGTACGTACATCGGTGGTAAACCGGTCGAATGTCGCGCCTTCCGCCATTTCGACAACGGCGCGGGCGCGCCCCTCATGCGCCTCGCACGTCACCTCATCAACATTGTCGATCCCGTCGACCGCGTCCTCGATCCGCTGACAGATCGCTTCTTCCACGTCCTCGGCGCGCATGCCGGGGTTGAGCACCTGGATTTCGACCTTGTTGGGTTCGATCCGGGGAAAAGTCTCACGATGCAGACCGGGTGCGGCGAACAGCCCGCCGACGATAAAGGCGAACATCAGGATATTGGCGGCCGTAGGGTGGCGCGCGAAATAGGAAATCATCTGGGAGAAACCCGGCCGGCGGCCTGGGCCTTAAGTCCGGCAACCGCGTCAGGGTCGTCTTCCGGCTTCAGGAGCATCCCGGGCACGGCGGGCACAAGGTCTGAGACCACGACGCGGTCGCCGGCCGAGAGTCCCTTTTCGACAACGGCGAAATCGTCCTGGTAGAGAGACACCGAGACGGGCCGAATATTCAGCCTGTTCCCGCCATCCGCAATATAGACCGAGCCGCCGTGCAGCGCGGCGCGCGGGACAACGATAGTTCCCGTCCGCGACGGCGTCCTGATCTCGATCTCAACGAACATGCCCTTGGTCAGCGGCGGCCGTTCGCCCGGCACCGCCTTCGCATAGGCGCCGTCAACCGCAACGATGGCGCCAATGGTCCGGGTCTTGGGATCGACCGTGTCGCTGACGCGGGCGAAGCGCGCCGGCCATTCGATGACGTCGTTTCCAGTTCTAAGGCGCACCGTCGCCGAAAACCCGAACGACCGGATTGCCGCGGAGAAGGATTGCGGCGTAAAGCCACCGGACAGGCCATCCGGCGTGCTCGCCCGAATCATCGCACGGAACTGGGCGATGGGCATCTGGGCCTCAACCTCGGCGACGTCGAGGCTGTCGCCGGTCGCCAGGGCGCCGCCAACCTGGACAAACTGCTTCTCCTCGACAGAGACGGAGGCGATCCGGGCATCGAACGGCAGCGTGATCCGCGTCCGTTCGAGATTGAGCTGCGCGGAGGCGAGCTGGCTGTCATAGACCGCAATCTGCTCCTGCTGGACGGCGCGTTGCGTCGGCAGCAGGCGTAGCGTGTTCTTCAGATCCTGCACCTTCTTGCGCTGGGCCAGCATTTCGCGCTGCTCCAGCTCCAGCGCCGCCCGGGCGACCGTGCCGCGTTTCAGCAGGTTCCGTTTGCGGGAAAGTTCGGAGTTGCGCAAATCGAGTCCGCGCTGCTCGATGGCGAGCAGATCGGTCGTGTTCTTTTCAGTAACTTCCAGCTCGGCGAGCTTCGCCTCCGCCGAGCGAATATTTGCCTGGGCCTGCCGGATCGCGAGCTGGAAATCGTCGGGCGCGATGCGGACAATTTCCGTCCCGGCTGGCAGGATCGCGCCCTTTTTCAGATCGGGATGAACATGGACCACCTCGCCGCCGACCTGCGCGGTGGCGTTCCATACCTTGCCGGGATAGACGCTGCCGAACCCGACCACGCGCGGCACGAATTCAGTCGGCTCAATCGTGATGGCGCGTACGCTCCTCGCCGCCTCCGCTGCGGGTCTCTGTTCGGGCCCTTCGCGGCCGCTCGCCATATACCAAAGGACGGCCGCTCCGATCAGGATGGGCGGCAGAATAAGGAATTTCCTGACCATCGGTCTCTCCGGCTGATCTTGCGCCCGCTATCCTATCGCAGCGCGCCGGAAACGCCTATCAGCTCCCCGCGTCGCCAGGGTTCCGGGGCGGTATGTGCTGCCCCGCCTCGACCACGGAGCGGCGGATCTCCCGGGTTCGCGCAAACGCCGACTGAAGGCTTTCGCCGTCGCCATCGCGAATCGCACGCTGCAGACCGCTGAGGTCTTCGTTCAGACGACCGAGCATTTCGAGGACGGCGTCCTTGTTGGTGAGGAAAATATCCCGCCACATGACGGGGTCCGACGCCGCGATTCGGGTGAAATCGCGAAATCCGCTGGCGGCGAACTTGATGACCTCGGAGCGGATTCGCTCCTCGAGATCGGTCGCAGTTCCGACAATGGTGTAGGCGATCAGATGGGGCACGTGCGACGTGATCGCCAAAACCCGGTCGTGATGCTCGGCGTCCATGGTCTCGATCATGCTGCCTGTCTGGCGCCACAGCGCGGCGATCTTTTCGACCGCCGCTGCGTCGGTTCCGTCTTCAGGCGTCAGTATGGTCCAACGGTCTACGAACAGGGTCTCGAAGCCGGATTCAGGTCCAGAATTCTCGGTACCGGCGATCGGGTGCGCCGGCACCAGATGCACATTGTCAGGCAAATGCGGCGCAATAGCTTCAATCGCCGATTTCTTTACCGATCCGACGTCGCTGACGATCGCGCCGGGCGACAGAACGGGGCCAATCGCCCGCGCAAGCGTTTCGTAAGCACCGACGGGCGTGCAAAGGATAACCAGATCCGCGCCCGTAGCGGCTTCCGCAGCGTCTTCTGTCACGCTGTCGGCTAGATCCAGCCGTAAAATCGCGTCGCGCGTTTCCTGCCGCCGGGCGCAACCGACGATTTCGTCAGCCAGACCGTCGCGGCGCACTACGCGGGCGAGCGAGGAGCCGATCAGCCCCACGCCGATCAGCGCGATCCGTTTGAAGTGCGGTTTATCGGTCATGATGCCAGAAAGTCGCGGGCAATCTCTACGGCACGCTTCAACTCGTCCTCTTTTCCAATGGTAAAGCGCAGGCAGCCGGGAAGCCCGTACCCGCCGGTTTCGCGGGGGATCACCCCCTGTTCCATATAGTATTCCATCGCCGCTGACGCATTCTTCATCGGGTCGTCGGGAAATTTGACGAGCACGAAATTCGCCGCTGACGGGTAGACATGAAGCCCCAGCGCCTCCATCTGCGCCGCGAACCATGGCAGCCAGACCGAATTGTGATCCCGCGACCGGGCGATATGGGCCCGGTCCTGAACCGCAGCCACGCCGGCCTTCTGCGCCGCCGTCGATATATTGAACGGGCCGCGCAGCCGGTTGAGCACGTCGGCAATGGCGGGCGGGCAATAGGCCCAGCCGATACGAAGCGCCGCCAGCCCGTATATTTTCGAGAAGGTTCGGGTCATGACCGTGTTGTCGGTCCCGTCCACCAGCTCGACGCCGACCGAATAGTCGTTTTTCTGCACATATTCGGCATAGGCTGCGTCGATAACCAGAACCGTCTGCGCCGGCAGGCCTTCGCGCAAACGACGCATCTCGTCGGCGGGAATGTAGCTGCCCGTCGGATTGTTCGGATTGGCGATGAAAACGATTTTCGTCCGGTCGGTCACCCGGTCGAGAACCGCATCGACGTCGAAGGTCAGATCGCTCTCGGGCGCGGTCACCAGGGTAGCGCCGACGCAATGGGTCACGATGGGGTAGACGTTAAAACCGTGCTCGCTCATAACGATTTCGTCGCCGGGCCCTGCATAGCCGCGCGCGATATTGTAGAGGAGCTCGTCGGAGCCGGCGCCCGCCACGATGCGCGCGGGATCGAGTCCATACGCCTCTCCGATCGCCATACGGAGGTCGGTCGCATCGCCATCGGGATAGCGGTGCAGCCTGCCGCCTGACTTGTGAAACGCATCTATCGCGCGCGGGCTGGGGCCGAGCGGACTTTCATTGGCGGAAATCTTGACCGGTTCGGCGCTGCCCGGCGCCGCGGACTTTCCGGGAACATAGGGCTTGAGCTCCATGATCCCCGGGCGAGGGACGGGTACGCTCATCTGCCGCCGTCCCGCTTCGAGCCATCCCAGCCGATCCCGGGAGGGACAGCATACCCGCCAACGATACGGGCGGCTTCAATGATCTCCTCGTCCTCGACGAGCGCCGCCAGAGCGGCGTGATTCTCTGCGTAATAACCTTCGATCTCCACGAGATAGCGCACGCGCCCGTCCAGCGTGACCGCGCCACCGGCCTCGACGATCATCCGGTGAGTCAATCCGCTTTTCCCGAGCGCTGCGGTCAGCCGGCTGCGGCTCAGGGCCTCAGCGCACTCGATCGACAGGAAGCTACGGTCTTCGCCCGATTCGTCGAACGGCCCGGTCGCGACGACGAACGCCTCCCGGTCACCCGAACGACTGTTGCCTCCGGGAATCAGCGGCAAAGCACCGGAAACCCTTACCTGCGTCCCCCCGACACCCAGCAGGGGCCACCAGGGTTGCTCCTCACCGCCATGGGGCACGGGGACAACACCGGCCTGGGCCGTGCCCTCAGCGACCGCCTGCACCACACCGCGAGGCGTTGCATGACGTCGCATCGGAATACCGGATCCGAAATGATCGCGCGCCATATCCCAGTAAGCGCCCTCCTCGCCTTCCCAGACGGCAACCGCGAACGGACCCTGGAGAGAGACGAAGGCGGACATCATTTCCCGCCACATGCGAACGATCACGCCATGCGGCAACACGCCCTGATGACGGGCCAAAAGCCGCCGCAGAATCCGCGCTTCGCGTTCGGGGCGGAAAAACACCGGATCGGTGCCGCCTTTCGCATCCCGGATCCGGGCAACGAGATCGGCCCGTTGCATGATCAGATCGTGCAGCGCGTCGTCGATTTCGTCGATTCGACCGCGCAGATCGGACAGGCTGTCGTCCGTGTTCGTCATTCGGGGGTCGTCATTCTGGCCTCGTCAAACGCCGGATAGAGGCACCTCGCCTGAGGACAGCCAATACCGGGCCGCGCGTTTATAGCGCGAGCCGCCGTCAACCAAAAGCGAAGAAAACATTGATAAATTCGCCGGAGCGACATAGCTATCTTGTTCAATTAAGGAATTTTTTCGGGAACCGCTTGGAATGGCGACATCCGGCCTGTCACTGAGCCAGATTGCGAACGGCGAGCTTCCGTGCCACCGGATGGAACTTGGCGCGCCGGAAAAGCTGCGCCTCGACAGTGGAATTGAATTCGGCCCGTTTACCATCGCCTATCAGACCTACGGCCTACTGAACGAGGACAAATCCAACGCGATCCTGATCTGCCACGCGCTGACAGGCGATCAGTTCGCCGCCGACCCGCACCCTGTCACCGGCAAGCCGGGCTGGTGGGATCTGATGGTCGGGCCCGGCAAGGTTATCGATACGAACCGCTATTACGTGATCTGCACGAACGTTCTCGGCGGCTGCATGGGCACGACCGGACCGAGTTCGATCGATCCGGAAACGGGCGAGCCGTACGGGTTGCGCTTCCCGGTCCTCACCATCGCCGACATGGTCCGCGCCCAGAAAATGCTGATCGATGCGCTGGGAATCGATCAGCTGTTCAGCGTGATCGGCGGATCCATGGGCGGCATGCAGGTACTGGAATGGGCGTCACGGCATGGAGACCGCCTGTTCAGCGCGGTCCCGATCGCCGGCGCGGCGCGTCATTCAGCGCAGAATATCGCCTTCCATGAGGTCGGGCGGCAGGCCATCACCGCAGACCCGGACTGGTGCCAGGGCAATTACGCCAAGGAAGGCAAACGCCCCCGGCGCGGCCTTGCTGTCGCCCGGATGGAAGCGCATATCACCTATCTGTCGGAAGCAGCGCTCCATCGCAAGTTCGGCCGCCGCCTGCAGGACCGACACGCGGTAACCTACGGTTTCGATGCCGATTTCGAGGTCGAATCCTATCTGCGCCATCAGGGCAGCACCTTTGTCGACCGGTTTGACGCCAATTCCTACCTCTATATCACCCGCGCGATGGATTATTTCGACATGGCCGCGGAGCATGACGGCGTCCTTGCAGGCGCTTTCCGCGATACCGATGTGCGGTTCTGCGTCGTCTCGTTTTCGTCGGACTGGCTCTACCCCACCGCCGAAAGCCGCACCGTCGTACACGCGCTCAACGCGGTGGCGGCCAATGTCAGCTTTATCGAGATCCAGACGGACAAGGGGCACGATGCGTTCCTCCTGGACGAGCCGGAACTTCACCGGACTCTGCGCGGTTTCCTCGACGGCACGGCGCGGCGGCGAGGGCTGATCTGATGCCGTTCGACGACGGAGGCATCTCTCGTGGCGATCTGAGGCCCGACCTGAGGCTTATCGCCGACATGATCGAACCGGGCTCGCGGGTTCTCGATATCGGCTGCGGAGATGGAGCCCTGCTGGCGCATCTGGCCGCGGACAAGGATGTCGACGCACGCGGCATCGAGCTGAGCCAGGACGGCGTGAACGCCTGCGTGGCGCGCGGCCTGTCCGTGATCCAGGGCGACGCCGACACGGACCTCGCCGATTATCCCGACCAGGCGTTCGATTACGTCGTTCTGGGCCGGACGCTGCAGGCGACCCGCAATCCGAGAGCGGTTCTTGAGAACCTGGTGAGAATAGGCCGGCACGCAATCGTCTCCTTCGTGAATTACGGCCACTGGCGCATACGCCTCGCGCTTCTGGCAGGCGGACGGATTCCGGTTGCATCGGGTGGGGGATACAGCTGGTACGACAACCCGGATATTCACCAGTGTTCGCTACAGGACTTTGTCGAGCTCTGCGATGCGCTCGACCTGTCCGTCCTTCAGGCAAGATCGCTTAACCGGCATAACCGGGTAGGGCAGATCCGTACCGCGGGCATCATGTCGAACCTTCGCGGACAACAGGCGATTTTCCTGCTTTCGAAGAAATAAGCGGGGTTACTGCTGCGGCACGGTGCCTGCATAACGGCGCCGGCGCGCACCGACCTGTACGCCGGTCTGCGCGGGAGTCGCCGCGTAAATCTGCTTGCCCGCCTCGATAATCAGAACCCCGGCAAAAGTGTTGAGAAACCGGAAACCGATCTTTTCCCATGCCGGCGCCGCGGTCAGAATCATGCGCGACCGGCTGGGCGGAAAAAACAGCGCCCTTTCCATATGAACCGGTGTGAACAGCGTGTCCCGCAGCAAGCGAGACAGCTGGGCCGGCGTGAATGGATGGCCGTGCCCGAACGGAGTCCGGTCAAGACGCGCCCAGATCCCGCTGCGGTTGGGAACGACCGCGATCAGACGCCCGCCATCCGCCATGACACGCCATATTTCGCGCAGCATGGGGCGTAGCTGCTCGCTGCATTCCAGCCCATGAACCAGGAGGACCCGGTCCACCGAGACGTCAGGCAACGGAATTTCGGTTTCATCGCAAAGCGATACGCGCCCGTCGCCGTCAGCCGGCCAGTGCAGAACGCCCTGCTGGGCCGGCATGGCGGCGATGACGCGGGCGGCTTCGTCCTGAAACGGAATCAGATACGGTGTCGCATAGCCGAACCCGAGCACAGACTGGCCTGTCAGATCGGGCCATATGCTTCGTATGCGCGTCCGAATGGTCCTGGCCGCCATCTGTCCGAGGCTGGACCGGTAAAAATCGCGCAGATCAACGACATCGCTCCACATGACGGCGATTCTACCATCAATCCTCTCAACGCCGGAGAAATCTGTCTCCGCCGGTTGGCGGCCCGCCAGCCCTTTGCTAGGCTTCGCGCCGGTATTTCAAGAGCATTCGGATATTCGACATGGCTACACTGGAAATCAAACAGGTTCCGACGCGGACCGATAATTACGTTTACCTGTTCCGGGACCCGGAAAGCGGTCAGGTCGGGATTGTCGACCCGTCCGACGCGGAACCCGTCATCGCTGCGCTGGAAGAGGCTGGCTGGACGCCGACCCATATCATCAACACCCATCATCACGGCGATCACACCGGCGGCAATCTTAAAATCAAGGAAAAATACGACGTCACCATCGTCGGCCCACGCGCGGATCATGACCGCATCGCAGGCATCGACATCGATGTAGGCGACGGTGACATTTTCGAGTTCGGCAGCGAAACCGCCACCGTCTTCGACACGCCCGGCCATACGCGCGGACATATCGCCTATCACTTCGCGAACAGCAAAGCGCTTTTCTGCGGCGACACTTTGTTCGCTCTGGGTTGCGGACGGGTGTTCGAAGGCACCATGGAGCAGATGTGGACGTCGATCGAGAAGCTGCGCGCGCTGCCCGACGATACGCGCGTTTTCTGCGCCCATGAATACACCCAGGCGAATGCGCGATTCGCGCTGACCGTGGAAACGACCAATGACGCGCTGAAGGATTACGTGCGCGAGATCGACGACAAACGCGAGCGCGACGAGCCGACCGTTCCGTCCCTGCTGGGCCGGGAGAAGGAAACCAACCCGTTCCTGCGCGCTGATATTGGATCGGTCGCCGCCGCCGTCGGACTCGATCCCGCCGATCCGGTTTCGGTTTTCGCCGAGGTCCGGACCCGGAAAGACAATTTCTGATATCGACAGCATAATAATTTTTAAAAGAATTCATTCAGGGAGCTTGAACGATGAAACTGCGCTGGGCGCCAGCATCGCCGTTTGTCCGCAAAGTCATGGTGACCGCCATGGAAACCGGTCAGGACAACCGGATCGAACGGATGCCGACCGATTATCACGACCCCGATTCCGACATTGCCGATCACAATCCGCTTGGCAAGGTTCCGGCGCTGATTCTCGACGATGGCTCGATCCTGATCGACTCCCCGGTTATCTGCGCCTATCTCGATTCCCTGCATGACGGCGCAAAGATCATTCCCGACGATCCGGCGCAACGCTGGCGCGTACTCAGCCTTGAGGGGCTGGGCGACGGTATGACCGAAGCCGCCATCACGGTTCAACGCGAACGCGGACGGCCGGAAGACAAGCGGATGGCGACTGTCGTCGAACGCCACTGGGACAAGTTCGAAAGCGCCATGGACTGGATCGAAGGCAGCGCTGACGAGGTCCTGCGCGGCCCTATCAATATCGGCCAGATCGCCGTCGCCTGCGGGCTGGGCTGGATCGAGTTCCGGATGAAAGACGTGCTGGGCGACTGGCGCGAGGACTGGCCCAGCACCGCGAAATGGTACGATGAATTCAGCGCGCGCCCGTCAATGCGCGACACCGCGCCTGAGTAGAGCGGAGCGCCGGAAAACGGTCTCCACCAATCTCAATACATATGCTGGCCGCCGTTGATCGACAGCGTCGCGCCGGTGACGAAATCGGCGTCGTCCGCGACAAGGAACATCACGCCGCGCGCAATATCCTCTGCCTTGCCAAGTCGGCCCGTCGGGATGCGCTCGATGATCTTTTCGAGAAAGTTGGGCGGCACTGCCCGCACCATCTCGGTATCGACATAGCCGGGCGCGATGGCGTTGACGGTAATCCCCTGCGCTGCGCCCTCCTGCGCCAGCGCCTTGGTGAAGCCGTGAATGCCGGACTTGGCGGCGGCGTAGTTGACCTGACCGTACTGACCGGCCTGCCCGTTGATCGATCCGATATTGACGATACGACCGAACTTCCGCTCGCGCATGGACTCGATCACGCAGCGCGACATGTTGAAGCAGCCGCCGAGATTGGTGTCGATCACCGCCTGCCAGCTGTCGTGTCCCATCCGGTGCATCGTGCCGTCGCGGGTTATGCCGGCATTATTGACGAGGATGTCCACCGGCCCCAGCTCCTCGACGATTTTGGCGACGCCTGCCTGGCAGGCCTCGAAATCCGATACGTCGATCCTGTAGACAGGGATACCGGTCGCCTCGTTGAAGGCCCTGGCGGCATCGTCATTGCCGCCGTAGACCGCAGCGACCGAGTGCCCCGCATTTTTCAGCGCGAGGGTGATCGCCTCGCCGATTCCCCGCGTGCCGCCGGTGACGATCGCCGTTCGAGACATGATGAAATTCCTTTCCGTCAGAATTTCCGGTGTTGAATATCAGTCGCGCGCAACGCACATGGCGACGCCCATGCCGCCGCCGACGCAAAGCGTGGCTAGCCCCTTCTTCGCGTCGCGCCGTTCCATCTCGTAGAGCAGCGTGACAAGAACCCGCGCACCCGACGCGCCGATGGGGTGACCGAGGGCGATCGCACCGCCATTCACATTGACGATATCCTCGCTCCAGCCGAGATCCTTGCCGACGGCAAGCGCCTGCGCGGCGAAGGCCTCATTTGCTTCGACCAGGTCGAGATCGCCGATCGACCAGCCCGCCATCTCCAGCGCCTTGCGGCTGGCGGGGATGGGACCCGAGCCCATGATCGCCGGATCGACACCGGCCTGGGCCCAGGAGACGATCCGGGCGCGCGGCGCGACGCCGCGCCTTTCGGCTTCGGCGCCGTTCATCAGCACGACCGCAGCCGCGCCGTCATTGATACCGGACGCATTGCCCGCCGTGACCGTGCCATCTTTGGCGAAGGCAGGCCGCAGACCTGCCAGCGTATCGATCGTCGTGCCGTGCTTGGGATA
>Ga0181593_10000308_pt1 | contig 41785 bp, 41 predicted proteins | sample 071ome_19_FD_133756 | JGI IMG/M metagenome (GOLD analysis project Ga0181593, IMG submission 133756) | Coastal salt marsh microbial communities from the Groves Creek Marsh, Skidaway Island, Georgia - 071413AT metaG (megahit assembly) | ecosystem: Environmental > Aquatic > Marine > Intertidal...
TAATAATTTCCCGGATAATAATTTCCTGGGCGCGACCGGCTGCCGAGAACGGCTATTTGTTTCGTCCGACCCAGAGCAGCAACAGACCCGGGACGCCGAACACCGCCCAGCCGGGCCATTGCAGGATCGTTGTAATCACCGGCTCCCACAGCCACGGAGCGACATGGCGCTGAATCCCGGCCTGGGCGGCGTTCAGGCTCGCGGTGTCCAGCTTGAACCAGAGCTCGCCCAGCGGCACCAGCCGCCAGCCTCCGGTCTGAACGGCGGTCCAGGCTTCCCACCCGAACGCGCCGATCGCCGCGAGAACGAACAGCCAGCCCAGAAACCTGACAATGATCATCGACAATCCCTCTTCTTCACGCAGACGGTACCATACCGTGCGGATTCGCCATAAGTTTGCTGATCAGATTCAGGAAGTATTCTCATGTTCGACTACGACGGATTTCAGGCGGAAACGCTTGCCGTGCTGCCCAGCCGGCTGATCGAGGTGCCGCGAAAATGGGCGGCGGAGACGCCCGACGCGCCGGCCGTTCATTTCGGCGACCGGCTGTGGACGCACGGCAATATCCTGGCGGGGATAGAAGCCGCGCAGGCATTGCTGTCAGGCATCGGTGTACAGGCGGGCGACCGGGTCGCGCTGGTGATCGAGAACGGCGTCGCCGGACTATGCTATTTCCATGCCATCGCCGCGCTCGATGCCTGGGCGGTGCTCGCCAATGCACGGCTGTCGTCGCGCGAGCTTGACGTGATCTTCGAGGACTCAGGCGCGTGCTTTGCGATTTTCGGCACCGGCGACTCCGATGCCGCGGCGGCTCATGCCACGGAGCGGCCCGCGATATCCGTTCCTTCCGGTCATCATGCGGATATCGCACATCTGACGCTCAATGCGGATTCGCCGCCCGAAGAGCTGTTCGAGGATCCTGCGAAACAGGTCGCGGCGATGATATTCACCTCGGGCTCCACGGGCCGGCCCAAGGGCGCGATGCTGTCGCACCGGGCGATCCTCTACCAGAGCGCCATCGTGTCCTACCGCCGCTCTTTCGCACCGGGCGACTGCCCCTATGTCGTGGCGCCGATGGTGCATGTTCTGGGGTTGATGGGGATGGTGCTTCCCTGCCTGCATGTCGGCGCTGCAATCCGGCTGGCGGCGCGGTTCGATGTCGCCGAGGTGGCGGAGGCGCTGGGCAAGGGCGATCTGAGCCATCTATACGGCCCGCCGCCCATGTTCGCCGCGCTGGTGGCCCATGCCGCGAAAACCGGCGGCCGGATAGACGCGCCGCGGCTCAAGGAAATCCTGGTCGGCGGCGCGCCCGCCGCGGAAGAGCTGCGCGCGGCGGCCAGCGAAGCGCTCGGCATGAAAATCGGCGCGGGCTATGCGGCGACCGAGTTTACGCCCATCGCTGCCAGCGTTCCGGCGGACCCGGTCAACCCGGGCGCGGTGGGCCGTCCCTGGCCGGGGATCGAGTTCCGGATTGCCGGAGAAGACGGCAATGAGCAGCCTCAGGGAGAGATCGGCGAGGTCTGGTGCCGCGGGCCGAATGCGATGAACGGCTATTATCGCGATGAGGCGGCGACGTCGGCGGTGATGAAGGAGGGCGGCTGGGTCGCCATCGGTGACCTGGCGTATCTGGACGAGGACGGTCAGATCCACCTGGTCGGGCGGATCAAGGACATCATCCTGCGATCCGGCTTTACGGTCTATCCGGCCGAGATCGAAGCTGTTCTGTGCGAACACGAGAGCGTGCTGCAGGCCGCCGTGGTCGGCAGGACGGTGCAGGACAACGAGGAGATCGTTGCGTATTTCCAGCCCGCCCCGGGAGCCGACGCCGATGCGGGAGGAATCATGGATTTCGTCCGGGAAAGGGTCGCCCCCTACAAGCGCCCGGCGGAACTGATTGCGATGGATGCACTCCCCGTCGGCCCGACCGGAAAACTCGACAAGGAAGCCCTGCGCCGTATGGCCGCAAAACCGCGCTGAGAATCCTTGCGTTACAGCCGCTAATTATTACTATGCCCGCCACGCGGAGGGGTGGCCGAGTGGCTGAAGGCGCACGCTTGGAAAGCGTGTATGCGGGCAACCGTATCGAGGGTTCGAATCCCTCTCCCTCCGCCAACGTTATCATTCAGTGCTCATTCACGCGAAGCTCCTGCCCAACCGCGGCCACGCCGCCTTCTTCTCCCCAGCGAGGCGCTGATTCTATATGTACGCCCAATTGATCCAGCATGCGCATGCAGCTTTGATCGACAATATCCTGCAAAGTCTTGGGTTTGTTATAGAAGGCTGGGACCGGAGGAAAAATAACAGCCCCCAGGTTCGCGAGCCTCGTCATGTTCTCGAGATGGCCCGCATGCAACGGGGTTTCCCGAACCGCGACGACTAGCGTTCGTCTCTCTTTCAGTACGACATCGGCGGCACGCGTAATGAGGTCTCCGGTGTTTCCCATCGCGATGTTTGACATTGTCTTTATCGAGCACGGCGCGATGATCATGCCTTCGCTAAAGAAGGATCCTGACGAAATCGTTGCGCCGATATTACCAGGCGCATGTACCTGATGCGCCAGGGCCTTCAGGCGTGCTGGATCGATATCATGTTCCATTTTTAGCGTAAGCATCGCCGACGCGCTCATGACCAGGTGAATTTCAGTATTTCCCTCATCGCGAAGCAGTTCCATCAGACGCCAGCCATAGATTGTTCCGGTGGCACCCGTTATGCCGATGACGACTCTCTTCATCTGGAATTTTCCTTTCAAGAAACTCTTCCTCGATCAAGGCGATTGTTCAGAAGGTCCATATAAAACCTCCACGACACTGCCTGTGCTGCCTTGAGTTACGGTTTGGAGACGGGGTCGGATCACCGCGCCCGGTCAGAAAATGGCGATTCTCCGGTGCAGGCTTTTCCTGATCCAGGATGACCTCACCTGCGTACCAGACAGGAGTCTTGTTTTCTCGGAAAGGCCCACATGGAAAAGGTGCATCATCTGGCGGTCGTGGTCGACGATATCGCTGAAGCGCTTTCGTGGTATCGCGTTCGGTTTGAGATCGAGACCTTGTATGAGGACGACAGCTGGGCGATGGTGCTTTTCGATAACGTATCGCTTGCGCTGGTTCTTCCCGGCAAACATCCTCCCCACTTCGCTATAGAACGCGAAGATGCCGAAGCGTTCGGTCCGTTAACGACTCACCGCGATGGAACGGCCTCGACCTATATTTCCGACCCGTGGGGAAATCGGATCGAAATCCTCAAGGCGGCCAGCGATGACCGAATCCTGTAGCGAAAAGGGGCGTATGACTGTTTTTTATGACGGCGCCTGTCCCTTGTGCTCCCGGGAAATCGCCTTCTACAGGAAGCTGAGAGGCGCCGAGGCTATCGAATGGTTTGATGTTTCCGCGGTCTTGGAGGACAAGGTAGCGGTCGACCTGCCGAAGCAGACGGCTTGTGAGCGGTTTCACGTCAGAGGCGCCGATGGACAGCTTTTCGCGGGGGGGAGAGCGTTCGTCCATCTCTGGACAGCGTTGCCCGCCGTCAAGCGGATCGGAGACCTCCTTCAACGACAACCATTCCTGTGGATTACAGAAAGAACCTACGACGCGTTTCTGAGGCTACGCCCCGTCTTGCAGCTTATATTGAAGAAACGATAGTTTTTCGCGCCGTAATCGCACGTCACCCGACGTCAATCTGTTGGGTCCGTCAAATACCGATGACCGGCTGTATCAGCCTCGCAGCAAGGCTGGTAAACCGCAATGGCGCGTCCGTCACAGCAAGGCAGATGCAATCCTCCCCGTCGGCCGCGTGCGGCTGATGCTGAAGTTTTTCGTCGGCTTCCTGGAAATCGCCCCGACCGTATATTCCGGTTTCGTCCGTAAACGCTCCGCGCAGCACCAGGGTCAGTTCAAGCCCGCCATGTGAATGCTCGGGTACCGGTCGGCCAGCAGGGATACGCAAAAGGCGAGCGGTTATCCTACCATCGTTGGTCGGGATCAGGCACTGGTAGGCGCCTTTCCCCAGACGCTTCCACGGTACTTCGTCTGCGTCGCAGCCGAGATACCCGCGCAAAGGCTGCGGGAGCGACAAATTAGCATGAGCGGATTCCGTTGCTGGTCGCGATTGGACGAGTCTGTCCGGTTCATGATCGATCCGCGCCAGCAACGCGTCGAAGTCGGCCATGCTTGAGTCGTTTTCCTCAACGGACTCAAGCAGAGATCCGCCAATTTCTTCCATAAACGCAACAGTCTGTCTGCACTCCGGACACAATGCCAGATGAGTAGCCACGGCAATGCTCCACGCCTCACCGAGTGCGCCCGTTGCATAGTCCAGCAACAGCAGTTCACTAGGATGATGCTCGATAGTCATTTCATCTCTCCAAGAACAGATCTCATATGTCCGATCGCGAGCCTGATTCGGGATTTCACCGTACCAAGCGGAATTCCAAGTTCTTCAGCAACCGACGCATGCGACCTTTCGTCCAAAAATGAAAGGCGCAGAACTTCCTGTTGTTCCCCGGGAAGGTCGGCCATCGCGGCTCGCAGTAGCGCCGCCTCTTCCACGCGCGAAACGTGACTGAACGCGCTAGCTTCGGGATCTGGCACCAGGGCCGGGTCGTCGGGATCGAGCGCGGGCCGAATGGATTTCCGAAGATGGTCGACCCTGGCGTTTCGTGCGATGGCATATAGCCACGTCGACGCGGACGCTTTTTCCGGATCGAAGAGATGTGCCTTTCTCCATAGATTTACAAAGGTTTCCTGCACGATTTCTTCCGCCAGCTCCTGGTCAGTGCCGAGCCGACGGACAAAGCCCAGAATTTTGGGAGAAAACCTCGAATGCAGTACACGAAAGGCGTCTCTGTCCTTTTCCTTTCCCACCGAAATAATCAGGGATTCCGCCGAGGGTCCAGTTGTATCGACTGATCGCCTGGCGTCATCAGGGCGCGAATTTTCTGGCCGCGGTTCGATAGTTTGCACTCCATTTTCATCGTTGCCAAAAACAACAGGGGGCAAAGCGACTCTGTGGGTGGCGTCAGCAGACGATGCCACCAATCCGATGGACGGGGCTAGAAGCGTAGCATAGCTATTCATGATGCTACATACGTGCTTTAGCGAACACCGGATCACCAAACTCAAAAAAATTGCAATAGGGTGATCCGTCAGCGGCAGCGCTGCGTATCCTCGTTGTTCATGCTTCGAACGGGCGGATGCTTCCTTTGATGACCGACACTGACCACGATCGTAACAGGCGCAAAATTGCTGTCATCGGCACCGGGATAGCGGGAATGGCATCTGCGTGGCTTCTCGACCAGCGCCATGACGTGATCCTGTACGAGAAAAATTCCCGGATCGGCGGGCACACGAATACGGTCAATGTACCATCGGAACGCGGCGATATTCCGATCGATACAGGATTCATTGTCTTTAATGACCGCAATTACCCGAACCTGACAGCTTTGTTTCGGCATCTTGGCGTCGAGGTCAAGGACAGCGAAATGTCCTTTGCAGCATCTTTACGAGACGGTCAGTTCGAATATGCCGGAACGGACCTGAACGGACTACTGGGTCAGCGCCTGAATGCCCTGAATCCGAAATTCTGGAAAATGGTCGCGGACATCCTACGGTTTAATCGAGAAGCTCCGGCGTTCCTGCAGCGGGATGCATCGAACGAAATCAGCCTCGGGGAATATCTTCGCAGCCAAAAATTCGGCACCGGATTCATAGAGGATCATATCCTGCCGATGGGCGCCGCCATCTGGTCCACAACTGCCGCGGAAATGGAGGCCTACCCGGCTGCGGCCTTCATCAGGTTTTTTGAGTCCCACGGTTTATTGACCATCAACGATCGTCCTCAATGGCAAACCGTCGATGGTGGGAGCCGACAATATGTCCGGCTGCTCACCGCGCCGTATCGGGACAGGATCCGATACGACGGCATAAAATCAGTTCGGCGTCTGCCGCATGGCGTCCGGATAGAAACAGAGTCAGGCGCGTCGGAAATCTTTGACGCTGTTGTGATAGCAACTCATGCCAATGAAGCGTTGGAGATACTCGCAGATCCCGATCCGCTTGAGACCGGTATTCTGGGACCATGGTCATATACCCGGAACCGGGCGGTGCTGCATTCTGACGACTCTCTCATGCCGCGCCGTCGCCGCGTGTGGTCGAGCTGGAATTTCATTGACTCTTCGGGAAGCGAAGGCAATCGCCTGTGCGTAACCTACTGGATGAACCGGCTCCAGGGCATTCCCGGAGACCGTCAGTATTTCGTTACTCTGAACCCCGTGCGCGCGCCTGATTCAGGCAGCGTCATTTACGAAACGGAATACACTCATCCCTTCTTCGACAAGGCGGCGCTTCAGTCCCAGAACCGACTTTGGTCACTACAGGGGCGTCGTCGCACCTGGTTTTGCGGCAGCTATTTCGGGCACGGGTTCCATGAAGATGCGCTTCAGGCAGGGTTGGCGGTTGCAGAACAGCTGGGGGGTGTCAGACGCCCCTGGTCGGTCGAGGGCGAGAACGGACGACTTCGCCTCGACCCCGTCAATGTGCAGGCGGCCGCATGACCTTTAGGTCGGCGATATACCGTGGCGACGTCGTGCATGACCGCCGTCAGCCCAAACGTCATCGACTGCGGTACAGCGTGTTCTCTCTTCTGCTTGATCTTGACGAACTTCCCGGTCTTGACCGCGGCCTGTTCCTGTTCGGCTATAACCGTTGGGCGCCCCTGGCATTTTTTGACTCCGATCACGGAGCCACAGATGGTTCTTCGCTGCGCCTTTGGGCAGAACAGCGAATGAGAGATGCCGGGATCGAGCCGGACGGAGGTCCGATCCGGCTGTTGTGCTATCCGCGCGTCCTGGGCTTTGTCTTCAATCCTTTAAGCGTTTTCTTCTGTTACCGACAGAACGGCGAAATCTCTGCGGTTCTTTATGAAGTCTGCAACACGTTTCGAGAACGCCACACATATGTCATTCCGGTCGGGCTGTCAGACGCACCCGTTCTCAGGCAGGAATGCGAGAAAGCACTGTATGTCTCTCCGTTCACCGAGATGCAGTCACGCTATCGCTTCTCGATCGTTCCGCCCGGAAAGACAGTCAGTGTCGCGATACGTCAGGAAGGAAGAGAAGGGCTTGTGCTGGCAGCGGCTTTTCGGGGGCAGAGGTCGGCGATCGACAATTTTTCGATTTCGCGCTGCCTTTTTTCATTCCCGTTCATGACCTTGAAAATCCTGGCCGCCATTCACGTCGAAGCCGCAAGGCTTTGGTGCAAAGGCCTTCGCGTATTTCCGCATCAAGCAGCCGCGAGCCCGGTCGACAGCAGCGTCGGGGCATCAACCGTCACTACCAGCAGGAACAGATAAATATGGGCAACATTTTTTCCGGCCTTCGGCCGCGTGGACAGCTGGATGATGCCATCGACAGCAGGCCGCTTCTTGAGCGTATGCTCATTCGATGGCTGGGCGAAATTGAGCAAGGCACCCTGGCTGTAGATCTTCCGTCCGGCGTACAGGAGACCTTCGGCGCGCATGACAAAGCGCCGCGTGCGCTGCTGACCATCAATGAACTGAAGACGATTCTGCGTGTGGGGTTGTCCGGTGACCTGGGACTTGCCGAAGGTTATATGGCGCAGGAATGGGACACCCCGGATCTCTCCGCCCTGCTGACCTTGGGCGCTGTTAACGCTGACCATATGGCAGGTCACCTTTCGGCCAACCCGGTGACGACATGGCTTAACCGTATCATTCATGCCCGTCGAGCCAACACACGCCATGGCAGCAGGCGCAACATCGCGGCCCATTATGACCTGGGGAACGATTTCTATCGTCTCTGGCTGGACGAAACGATGACATACTCGTCAGGAGTTTTCTCGAAAAATTCCCACTCCCTTGCGGATGCGCAAAGAGAAAAATATCTGCGGATAGCAGAGCTGCTTGAGCTTGCCCCCGACAAGAGAGTCCTGGAGATTGGCTGCGGTTGGGGTGGTTTCGCGGAAATTGCCGCCGGAGAGTTCGGATGCGAGGTTGTTGGCCTTACCCTTTCCGAAGAGCAGGCGATTTTCGCCCGGAAAAGAATGGCCGCTGCTGGCCTGGACCCGTACGTCGACATTCGCATCCTGGATTACCGGGATGTGGACGAACGTTTCGACGCAATTGCATCCATCGAAATGTTCGAGGCTGTCGGACAGGAGAACTGGCCCTGCTATTTTGAGGCACTCGATCGCTGTCTCACGCCGACTGGCAGGGCGGCGTTGCAGGTCATTACGATTGCGAACGAAAAATTCGACTATTATCGGCGTAACCCCGATTTTATTCAGCGCTACATTTTCCCCGGCGGTATGCTGCCGAGCCCACAATTGTTCGACGAAACTGCGTCTGATGGCGGATTCAAAGTCGCCGACAGGTTCTATTTCGGCGCTTCCTACGCGGAGACTCTGCGCCGGTGGTCGGAATCGTTTAACGCCAACTGGCCGGCCATAAAGCGATTGGGCTTTGACGAACGCTTCCGGCGCATGTGGCACTATTATCTCTGTTACTGCGAGGTCGGGTTCGATACCGGTCAAATCGATGTCGGACAGTTTCTGCTTGAACGCAGTTAGCCATTTGAGCATGTGATGCGCCGGTTAACGCTGCTTCTTTATGCGTGCCCTGCTTTCGTCATTGCGCTCCCGACAATCCCTGTCTATGTGGCACTGCCGACTCTTTACGGCGTGGAGTTGGGGCTGGGCCTCGCTAAAACCGGGCTGATCCTGCTTTGTGGCCGTTTGTTCGATACGGTCAGCGATCCGTTGATCGGCTATTTGTCGGACCGATTCCCGCTCGGATCTCACAGGAGAAAGCCGTGGATCGCCGGTGGCGCCATTGTTGCAGGTCTGGGACTCGCGATGATCCTCAATCCCCTGCCAGGGGCGGGCATCTCCTATCTGCTTGTCTGGTCCATTGTCCTTTATACCGGCTGGACCATGGTTGCCGTGCCATACATGGCATGGGGCGCGGAACTCAGCGATGGGTATGAAGAACGAACACGTGTTACCGCCTGGCGAGAAGGTATTGGTCTGCTCGGTCTGGTCGGGGCAGGCGCCCTGACTGCGGCGGCGACCGCGGTGGGCTGGAGCGAAAAAGAATCAATCGGATTTCTGGCGTGGGTGGCGATTGCTCTTGGGGCAATCGTGTTTCCGGTTCTGCTTATGGGAGTGTCCGAAGCTTCGCCACGCGCGCACGAGAGACGGATCGGAGTGTTCCCTGAGAGACTATTCGGTCTGCGCTCATTGCTGGACAATGGTCCGTTTCTGCGTCTGATCGCAGCCTGGTTTCTGAACGGGCTGGCGAACGGGATTCCTGCAGCGCTGTTCTTTCTCTATCTGGAATACGCATTGGGCGCCGGCGAGACGCAGCGTCCGATTTTCATCCTGATCTATTTCGTGTCAGCCGTTGCTGCAATTCCGGTCTGGAAGTTTGTCAGTACCCGTGTCGGGAAGCATCGCGCATGGTGCTTCGCTATGTTGATCGCCTGTGTTGCCTTCGCAACTGTGCCCTGGATTCCAGAGGGGGCGTTCGGAGCATTCATGGTCGTTTGCATCGTAACCGGCGCAGCGCTTGGTGCAGATCTTGTGCTTCCCCCGTCGATGCAGGCCGATGTGGTGGATTTTCAGACCTGGCGCTCTGGGCAGGTCAGCACGGGTCTGCTTTTTGCGCTCTGGGGCATGGGTACCAAGCTGGCGCTCGCAGCGTCGGTCGGTATCGCACTGCCCGCGGTCGACGTCGCCGGATTCGACCCGGCTGCGCCGACAGCGTCTGGAATTCTTGCCCTGTCGGTGATCTATGCGCTGGTTCCGGTCGTAATCAAACTATCGGCAATCCTGCTGGTCTGGCATTTCCCGCTGACCCACAGGAAACATGTCGTTATCGGCCGGGCGCTTGACCGGAGACAAAAGATTTGAAAACGCAGAGAGAGGAGCGGAAAGGATGAAAACCCGGCTGGCAGCAGCCCTGTTTCTTCTCCTGATTACTGGCGGATGTTCAAACATGGAACCGATTGAATTCAAGGATAGCGGACCGACCCTCAGAATCGAAGAGTATTTCCTTGGCAAAACGAGGGCATGGGGAATTTTCGAAGACCGTTTCGGCCGGCTTCGCCGGCAGTTTACAGTTTCAATACACGGTCGGATAAAGGACGGAGAACTGGTCCTCGACGAGCATTTCGAATACGCCGACGGCGAACGTGACCGTCGCATATGGCGCATTCGCAAAACGGGCGAACATGCATACGAAGGTCGCGCCGCTGATGTTATTGGTGTTGCCAAAGGTGAAGCGTACGGGAACGCCCTGAACTGGCGCTACGACATGGATTTGCCGGTAGGCGGCCGAAAGATCCGCGTGACCTTCAATGACTGGATGTTTCTTCAGCCGTCCGATGTTCTTGTGAACAGGGCGCGCGTAACCAAGTTCGGCATTGAGATCGGACAGGTGACCCTGTTCTTCAACAAGCAGAAACGTATTGCGGCTTCAGCGCCTGTCTTTACTTATGAGTTGGCGTCAGGCGAACCCGAAGCCAGGAGAGCAGCGAACCAATGATCGGCAGTCGGGCATACAGCGCAGAGGCCGCATCCCAATAGTCGATATGTTCAACAACTTTTCCATCGGCATTGAACCTGATCTGACTCATCCCATCGAATGACCAGGGGCAGCCGCGCAACCGGGCGGTGAACCGCCATGTCATCAAACACAAATCGCCATCTGTGGCTTGGTGCTTTACCTGGAACTTGACCGGTCCGACCTCCGAGAACATATGCCGAAGAACGGCATCCATCGCTCGAACGCCAGTAACGTCATTGAACGGATCGCGAAACCGCACGTTCTCTGAAACATACTCCCCCAGCTCTTCAAGCGTACAAGGCGTAAGAGATTCAAGATACTGGCGGTACCGCTGCTGAGGAGTGTTCATGACCGGACCAGCCGCCGTGTCAGGCAAAAAAACAGCCGGTATGGGAGGATGCGAAGCAATTTCATCAAGAAAACGAAGCGTCCGGGGAAAGCAATCTCGAACCGCCCCGAATCAAGGCCGCTCATCACGTGTCTTACGGCATCTTCGACCGAGATCAGAAACGGCATGGGAAATTCATTCTTGTCGGTCAGGGGTGTCTTGACGAAGCCGGGGTTAATGACGGTCATCTGTACGTTGTACTTTTCCAATTCGGGTTTCAGAGATTCGCACATATTGATCAACCCGGCCTTCGACGCGCCATAGCCGGCGGCTGTAGGCAATCCGCTGTAGCCGGCGACCGATGCAACGATCGCTATATGTCCCCGGCGCCTTTCGATCATTTCGGGAAGAATCTGAGCAAGACAGTTTGCAGTCCCGACAAGGTTTGTATCGATAAGTTTACGAAAGTCATCCAGCGAAAATTCCGGCGCGGAGATCGGTATATGCGTCCCCGCGTTCAAAATGACGAGATCGGGACAACCCAGCGCGCCGACAATAGCCCCCGCAGTTTCCTTGGTTTTCGTTAGATCGGTGATATCCAGCGGGAAACAATGGAAATCCGGCGCGGCCCATTCCTTTTTCAGTTGCAGAAGGTCGTTTTCCGTCCGTCCGCTTGCTGCAACGGTCCACCCTCTTTTTGCAAATTCCTTTGCCAGTCCCCGTCCGATCCCTTTACCGGCTCCGGTAATCCAGACGATTCCGGTCTGTGGCAGGCCCATCACCTTTTCGCTTCGATTAGATTATCGCTCGAACACCGCCGACACACATACTCCAGGGTCGAACCATCGCGTCCGGCAAAGCGCATTCTAACCCAACGACCGTCAGCGTCGTACCAAACCTCTGTCTGGAGTTGGCCGTTATAGCGGTATCGGGTCGCCATCCGGTTCCCGGCGTTGGTCATCACGGATTCCTGTTCCTCTGGCTCGATCGTAACGAGGTTTATACGACCGGTCAGCGTGTTGAGAACGCGTTCTTCTTGCAGGACACCCGAATTCCAGTGGTTGGTCGGAAACAGGGGCAGGGCTGCGTACTCAGCCTGTTGCGCACGAACAATTCGAAGCCGGTTCCCTGCGCGTTGGGCGGTGAAGCTGGTTTTCTTTCCATTATCGTCGACTTTTGCAACCAGCTTCTTCAGCATGCCGTCCTTCCATCGTGCTGTTGACTGGTAGTGAAATCGAAACGCCGTGAAAAATAGGAAATCGATCTGAAGCTTGGACTCCGTGTCTACGGTTAGCTCGTCTGCAGTGCCGCTGAAACGTATGTGATGCGTACCGATTTTCTTGCCGTTTCTCAGTACGTCGAACTCGACCTGTGGCCCGTACAGTCCCATCGGATCGTAGATTTTGGCAGGACTGCTCAACGCTGCGCTCAAAGCGCCCGAAGACGCCAAGAGGATTAGTGCCGGCACAGCCATGCAGGATACCAATCTGGTCAGAGACAATCGCATCGTTTCCTCCCTACGCGCGACCTCCTGTTACGCTGGAATGGGCGCTACGGATCACCCTGTTTGACGAAATTCAGGCGTCAAGGCTGGAATTTGCGCTCCTCCAGGCATCGGTATCCTTGCATCGCTTGCAGATCCGTTCGCCATTCCAGGAGCTGGAAAAATTCTTTCCGCATTTCAGGCACGGGCGGTTGATCACCGAGTTCTCTGTATCATCCCCGAATTTCTTGAATTTCTTTCTCATGGCTGGGTTGAGTGCAGAATCATTGGCCGATTGGAAAAACGTCATCTCTGACAGGGCAAGCGGAAGGGGGTATCGCATTGGCGGGAGGAACCAATCGATACCCCCTGGAGCCGCTCTCGTTCCGGTGTTGAGAGGCATCAGGCCCGTCAGTGAGGGGAAGCGCCTCGGACTGAACCCTCAGTCCCCACTAAACTGTACGCAATCCCTCTGTATTCGGATCAGCCGCAGCCTTGAAATTCGAGGTTGGTTGGCAAGTGACCTGTACGATGTTTCCCCGGAACAGGGTTCAAGCGGCAGGTGTCAGGGAAAATGATCCGAAAACCGGGCGTAACCGTATAAAGATCATGACCCGGTCCTTTGTGCTTCGCGCCATCGCCCTGATATCAGCTGTGACCGCGTTATCAGGCTGCTCCCCGCTAGTGCTACTTGACCGGGTTGTCCCCCACTCTGGCTATGAGGTGGTTGCTGATATTCCTTACGGACCTGATCCCCGCCACAGACTCGATGTTTATGTTCCGCTCCGGACAGACCCCGACGCGCCGGTTATCGTGTTCTTTTACGGCGGCAGCTGGAAATCGGGCGATCGCGCCCAGTACAGATTCGTCGGTCAGACCTTTGCGTCCCGCGGTTACATTACCGTAGTGGCGGATTATCGGCTTTTTCCGCAGGTCAGGTTCCCGGATTTCGTATCAGATGGCGCCAGCGCCGTCAGGTGGGTTCATCGATCAATCGCGCGGTTCGGCGGCAACGGATCCTCGATGGTACTGATGGGGCACTCGGCCGGGGCGCACATTGCGGCGCTTCTGGCACTCGACAGGGTTTACCTGGAAACCGCTGACGTACCGCCGAAGGCGGTTTCCGGCTTGATCGGTCTGGCAGGACCGTACTCTTTCGACCCGCTGCGTTATTCCTCTATCAGCCCGGTCTTTAAACATGCGAAGCATGTCGACGATGCACGACCTGTAACATTTGCCGACAGGAATGCGCCGCGATCCCTTCTGCTGCATGGCCTTGACGACTGGACGGTTAACCCCCGGAATTCCGAAAGCCTGACGGCTGCTTTGATCGAAGCGAACGCACCTGCCCAGTATGTCCCCTTGGAGGATGTCGGACATGCCGGCATTCTGATTGCGCTATCGTTACCTTTTAGAAGATCAGCTCCGGTGTTGGACAATGTTTTCGCCTTTCTGATGAGCGTGAAGGCACGAATGCCTGCTTCCAAAGCGCATAGCTCACGAAGAGGCGCTGTCAGACGTAATCGGCTTGAGCCGGTTTCGGGGCGCCATGAAAATCCTCGGCAATGAGAAGAGCCAGGAATGCCGTCGGTGGTTGAACAATCGGGCTGAAAACTCGCACCAGCCATTCCGAAGACGGGAAGGTCCGCTCGGCGGCCATTGCAGAAAGGCGTCAATTGGCGGCATGATTAACGGGGGCCGGCTTGCAATCGGTCTCGAGTTCGCGTTTGTCTGACAACACCCCGTACGGCCCCAACGTCATAAAGCGAAGACTGCCATGTCAGCCCGAGAAACCATCCACCTGGCCGCCGACCTTTCGTTTCTCCATACCGACTTTCTGTGGCGGATGCCGGGCTCCTGGGTAGGCTATCCCTATTACAGCACGTCCGATTTCTACGAAGACATCGCGAAAATCGCCGAACGCGGAAAAATGGACCTGCTGTTTTTCGGCGATACCGGCGGTACGTCGGAGGATTTCGGCGGGAACTTCGACGCCGTCGTCAGCCGGGGCGTCAAATGGCCCCGTCACGACATGACGCCCATGATTCCGGTTCTCGCACGGGTGACGAATCACATCGGCTATGCCTTGACCATGTCGACGACCTATCACCACCCCTTTCATTGCGCGCGAATGTTCAATGCGCTCGATCACGTGACGCGGGGGCGGATCGCCTGGAACGCCGTTACGTCGGCCTACAAATGGGAGGCGATGAACTGGGGTTTCGACGTCATGATGGAACATGACGAGCGCTATCGCCGGGCGCAGGAATTCCTTCAGGTTGCCTGCCAGCTGTGGGACAGCGTCGAACCGGATGCCCCGGTGCTGGACCGGGACAAGGGGCTGTTTCTGGATCCCGACAAGGTGCACCGGCTTGATTTCCGGGGCGATTACTTCAATGTCCGCGGCCCGCTGCCGGCCCTGCCGTCGCCGCAACAGCGGCCGCTGATCATTCAGGCCGGACAGTCAGGCCCCGGAATGGATCTGGCCGCCAAATACGCGGATCTGCAATTCAGTACGCGCCGGACCGTGGAAAGCATGAAACAGCATCGAGCCGCGATCGACGAGAAGCTCGCGTCGTTCGGCAGGAAGCCGCGCGATCTCGGCATCCTGTGGTCGGTGCGCGTTCAGGTGGCGGAGTCGCGATCCGAAGCGCGGGCGAAGGAGCAGGCCTTTCTCGATTCGATCCCGCCCGAGGGCGGTCTGATCGAAATGTCGCAATGGTTTGGCGTTGATTTTTCGACAGCCGATCCAAACATGACCCTGTCGGATTTTGCGGATCAGGTCCGCGAAGCGGGCGGCAATCTCGGAACCTTCGAAGAGATCGTCAAAACCACCGACTCAAAGACCACCGTCCTGGAGCTTGGCCGCGACTACCTTACAAAGAGGATCATGACGGCCGAGGGGACGCCTGAAGAGATCGTCGACAAGCTGGAGATGATCCACAACGAGACCGGCGCCAATGGCGGATTCATCCTGGGGCGCGGCTATCACGCGATGGATAACATTCGCGAGTTCGTCGAGCGCGTGGTGCCGGAGCTTCAGCGTCGGGGGCTCTCGAAAACCGAATATAGCGCGGGAACGTTGCGCGACAATTTCAACGATTGAATCTTCGAAGATAGGTGTTCGGGAACGGACACCGCTGGCGGCTATGTCGGATCCGATCGGCTTGGGTCTCAATCTGCGGGTCGGATCAGGCCCGTGCGGTCAGGCGGACAGCCTTTGTCCCCATTTGGCGACGTGGTCAATCGTGACGGATACCTCGTTGCCGCATCCGATATACTCGACCTTATCGAAACAGAACTGAGCGGCCATGGCGATCCCGCGACCGTTTCGGCGCGTCATTCGCTCCGGGCAGATCGTCATGAAGGGTTTCGGATCGAAGCCCCTTCCCATGTCCTTGATCCGGAACTGGATCGAACTGCTGTGGGTCTCGAATTCGACAGTCACGTATTTGTTCCGGTTCTCTGTCAACAGAAGTCGTTTCTCAATTTCCTGCGGCCAGCTGTTCGTGTCGAGGAGTATCTGCTTTTGTTCGTACGTGATCCCCAGGTTGCCATGCTCGATCGCATTCACCAGGAGTTCCGTCAGGCCGATGGCCGCAGACTGGGGATCCGGACAGGGCAGGGAGAGCATCGTCGCAAGCTTGCGGGCTTCATCAAGTGTCTGGATCTCAAACGTGGCGTTCACCAGCCGGCCGACACCCGAACTGCGATTCCTTACATCCTTCCGAATCAGCCGGGTTTGCCTGGCATCGACCGCTGAGGTGCGCACGATCGAATGCAGAATGTCGTTGTCGATGTCTGCTACGATACAGAAATAGGCCCCGGCCTCGACAAGCGACGTCTGTTCTTCCTCGCTGGCCCCATTCGACTGGACGATAACAGGCGTGTCCCATATTTCCGTGTCGGTCTTTACAAGGGTCAGGAACTCCAGCCCTTCCTGCACGTCTCCGCCGGAATTGAAAATCACGGCATCGATCGCGTCAGGATTTTCCCGGATCGTGAAGATTGCGGAGCCGGGCTCATCGACGACCTCTGTTTTATACCCCTTTGCACAAAGCTGGTCGGGAATAGGGCCGGGCGTTCGGGCATCGCAGAGTACATAAAGTATGTTCATGGCTATTCCCCTGTCTCCAGCCTGACCGGTTCGGGCGAGCCGATGAAAACCATCGTCAGGTCGTCGCTCAGCAGCTGATCGTTGGTTTCGAAGAGATGTGTGTTAACCGCCTGTAGCAGTTCGGCCCCCGGTGCGATCCGGGATTTCGAAGCGACAAACTCCCCAAGAAGGTCTTCCGTGAAGATTGGGTCCGCGGGCGATGGCGTTTCGATCAGCGCATCGCTGTATAAGAGCAGAAAGGCCCCGGGGGCGAAGGCCGCTTCACGCAGCTCGTAACCGGTCCCGTTTTTCATACCGACAGGCAGGCCGGCGGATTCGAGCAACGCCCACTCGGGTCCGGTATTTCCCATGCCGCGACAGATTACAGGTGGGGGCGCGTCGGCCGATGCGTAGGTGAGCCTGTTCTCGCAACGGTCGAGAATGCCGTAGATCATCGTTGCGAACTGGCCGGCAGGCAGCACCTCCGAGAGGTAGTTGTTTACGTCGAACAGGCAGGCAGACGGATCGGCAAGGTCGAGATCGGTACGGTCCATATAGGTCTGCAGACGAAACGTATTGAGCGCGGCGCCGACTCCGTGGCCGGAAAAGTCTGCCAGATAGAAAGCCAGTCGTTCATCGTCCAGGCTTCTCAGATTCCAGATATCGCCCCCCAGTTCCGAACAGGCGCTGTAGTGGGACCCGATGATCAGCCCATGGCGCCTCGCTGCAGCTTCGATTGTTTTGTCGTCCGGCAGAAGGCCTTCCTGCATGAAGTGAGCGGCATTCAGCTCCTCACTTGTACGCGCCTGGTACTCCGACAGGCGTCGAATCATGGTGCGATTCGCCAGGTGCAATCGGACGCGCGCGACGAGCTCGCGCGGATTGATCGGCTTGCTTACGAGGTCGGTGGCGCCGACTTCGAATGCTCGGACGCGCTCATCCTCGGTACTGGAGGCCGTCTGGAACAGAACCGTCAGGTCCCGCCACCGGGGGTCCGCCCGAAGTTTCCGGCACACCTCGATCCCGCTCATATTGGGCATGTTCTGATCGAGGATCACCATGTCCGGATTAATGCGGTCCGCCCTGTCCAGGGCCAGGAGACCGTCTTCGGCGTAGTACAGGTTGGTGAAACCGGCTTTCGACAGGATGACACTGATCATGTCGCGGATCAGCTTGTGGTCGTCGACGATCAGAATCGTGGAGGACCGGATCGCATCCCGGATTTCCGACTCTTTTCCGGGCGAAAGAGAGCGGGCAGACGACAGCGGCCTTGCCGAGGGCTCGATACCGGAAATTTTCATCGGCCTGCTTTGGCGCTTCTATGAGTTCCGTATCGCCGGCATCCTTCGTCCGTCAATTTTCGATAAGAACCATCTCATCGAACTTGCAAAGCGTGAGCATTCGTTTGACCTGTCCCTGCGCGCCCCGCAAAACAAGGGACCAGTTGCTTTTCCTGGCTTCTTCGCTTGCAAGCAGGAACATTCCGAGGCCGGAGGAATCAATCGATACGAGCTGGTTCAGTTCAAAAACGCATTTGTTCTTCCCGCTCTCATTTGCTCTGTCGATAACCTCCCGAAATGTCGCCTGATCGGCGAAGGAGAGGTCTTCGCTAAGCGAAATTATGAACTGATCGTCGACAATATTCGTTTCCTGCTTCATGGCGAAATCCAGTGTTTCCTTTTGGGGCATATACTCGGAATGAGGGAATGAGTTTTAGTCCTCAAAACTTAAGAAACCGTTGGCGCCCAGGGTATAAAGAGCTCATCAGACGTGTTTGGCCCGGTTCGGCCCGGGCGGCGACCGTCGCGCCAGGCGATGCGGCCGTTCGCCCGGCCGGCGACGACAAGCCCCTTTCACGCAGCCGCCTGCTGCGCACTGACAGTGACCGGGTGCATCGAGTAAACCGCCCGGAATTCAATCTCGAACGCCTCGCGCAGCGGGATGCCTTCCGCTTCGGCCCGGTCCTCCGCCAGATCGGCCGCGACCTGGCGCGCGTGGGCCCGTCGTTCCTCCTCGGTCCAGCAGCGATAAAGCGGCCAGTCCTCGGAATATTCGTTGACCCAGTCGCAGCCGGTCATCTCGGACAGAAGCGAATGAACCAGATGGTCCCCCCTGTCGCCCGAGAGCGTGGCCCCGCGAATAAACCCGTCATCGTCGGTCGAGGCGAGGAAAGCGAGGCCGCTGACCTCATCGCGAATGGCGCAGCCGCGATGGGTAAGATCGATTTCCAGCGGAAAGGCGCGTCGGCTGTTCCAGGCGTATAGCTGGCTGACAGGAATCTTTCTAGTCGGCAGGAAGTCGGTATGCATGGCGTTCCTCATTTGGTTGTGACTATCCGATCGCTTGGTCGATAAGTGTGAGGATAGTTTCCTTATTCGTCATTTTTCGGGTTATAAAAATCAGGCGTGCATGAGAGAACGAGAGGAAGTTTCGACATGGCCTATACCAAGCTGCGCGACCTGCTGGATCTCGCCTTGGAGCTGCAGGCCAGCTCTCTCGGGCTGACGATGGGACAGCTGATGGCTCGCGCCGGGCGCAGCCGCAAGACGGTGGAACGCATGCTGCAGGGGCTTTCCGAGATCGGGCTGGAAGCGGAGCCCAGTCGCCTGGAAAGCGACCATCATCTGGCCAAGCGCTGGAGGTTGCGCGCGTCGTTCCCCGGCCCGCTTCTGGCGCTGTCGCCCAATGAACGCGCGGCGCTTGAACGCCACCTCCAGACCCTGCCCGAGGGTGCCGCGGCGAGGGCCCTCGCCAAGCTGCTCGCCAACCAGACGCCCCTCTCCACCCATATGGCTGTCGATCAGGAGGAACTGATCGGTCGCACCGCCCATGCGGGCCGGACCGGGCCGCGGACCCAGGCCAACGAGGCGCATATGGCGATTTTCGAGCGCGCGATCCAGGGGTTCGAGAAGCTGGAGATCCGATACCGGTCGCCGGGGCGGCCCCGGGCGACCTGGCGCAGGATAGAGCCGCTCGGGCTGCTGTTCGGCCGGTTCGGCTATCTGGTCGCGGCGCGCAACGGCAGTCCGGCGACCTACCGGCTGGATCTGATCGAGGATGTCCGCACCACCGGCGCCATTTTCGAGGCCCAACCCGGCTGGGACATGAAGGAATGGGCGGCGCGCAGCTTCGGCATCTATCACGGCGACGACATTCTCGACATCCGGCTGCGTTTCGCCGGCGAAGCCGCCAAGCGAGCGGCGAAGGTCATCTTTCATCCCAGCCAGAAAATGCACCGCGTTCGCGGCGGGCTGATCGTCCGGCTGCGCTGCCAGGGGCACCGCGAGCTGATTCACGAGCTCTGCCACCCCGACTGGCTGGGCCAGGTGACCATCGAAGGGCCGGAGTCGCTGCGCGAGGAGTTCGACGATTATGTGAGCCAGCTGCGCGGCGTCACAATGTAAATTCCGTGAAAGCGTGGCCGTCAGATATGCAGGGCGACCCCGTTCCGGTCGAACACCTTCTTCACCTTCGCGAGATCAGGCGCATCGGGCCGGATTTCGTCCGCGAGCGCCTTGAACATGTCCGTTGCACGCGCGTCCCTGCCGGTAAATTCGAGCATCTTCCCTCCGTCGGCGCCGAATCGAAAACCATGCGCCGAGCCCGCCGGCACGTGGACAAGCGTACCGGGCCCGCACAGCTCGTTCCTGCCGTCGACCTGTATTTCTACCGAGCCTTCGAGAATGAAGAACGACTCGTCCCAGTTGTGGCTGTGTGGCGGCGGCCCCATGCCTTCTTGCCCCTCCTGAAGCGTTATCTCCCCAGAACCGGTCGCATCGCCCGAGGCGAGGACGGTCACCATGACGCCGAGCACGTTTATGGCGGGAGTACGGGTTTCAGGTTTCACGATCAGTGCGTGGGAATCCATGGCGGGATTGTCTCCATCTGTTTGCCGGCGAAGCTAGCAACAGCTTTTCGCCGGAATGCTGAGCCGATACATACCGGTTATAAATGCCGTATGTAGGAATATTATTCCTATTATCGGGCAGTATCGTCCCATTTTTCGGGATTATGGAATGAATGACCTCAAAGCAATGCGAACCTTTATCGAAGTCGCCAGGAACGAGAGCTTTTCAGCGAGTGCGAAAAGGTTGGGCATGTCGACTTCCTCAGTGAGCCGACTGGTGATGGAGCTGGAAGACTGGCTCGGCACACCGCTTCTGCGCCGGTCCCCACGACGGGTGGCACTCACGGACGCTGGCGCGCGCTTCCTTGATCGTTGCGTCGAGATCGTAGAGGCGGCGGACGACCTACGTCAGGAAGCAAGGGATCTGACCGGACGACCGCGGGGATCGCTGAAAGTCGCAGCCGCCGCCTATCCCATGCGCAAACGGTTCGGACCGCTAATCCCCGCTTTTCTGGAACGGTACCCGGATATTAACCTGACGTTTCATCTGCAGAATGCGCCGATCAACCTTATTGCCGAGGGCATCGACGTCGCCATCCGGATCGGGCATCTGGCGGACAGTTCAATGATCGCCCGAAAATGCGGCGAGACAGCCCTGATGCTGACCGCCAGCCCCGCTTTCCTTGCGGAGCATGGCGTCCCGTCCTCCCTCGAAGCGGTGCCGTCCTTTCCTTGCTTGAGCGATCTGGCACCGTCCTACGGACGTCGGTGGCCCATCGGCCGCCAGATAAACATCAATGGCCCCGTCAGCGCCAACGATGGCGACATAATCCGGCAAATGACCGTGGCCGGGCTTGGCCTTTCGCTGCTGCCTGATTTCATTGTGGAGGACGATCTTGCCGAAGGCCGACTAACAAGGCTGTTCGCGGACGAAATCGACGAATGGCTCGGTATCTATCTTGTCTACCCGGCCGCCCGGAGGATTACCTCCGCGGTCCGCGTCTTCGTCGATTTCATGGCAGAGAACCTGCGGACCGGTCGCAGTCTGTAACAGCAGGCGCGCGCCGGTTCCGTCACTGGCGGATTCTCCGTAGGCTGCGCCGTTGATGTCGCGCAAAAATAAAGAGGAGGGACTCATGACATTCACCTGCAGTGAACGCGTCGCCGCGTTCGTGACCGGCTTCGACCTGCAGGCTGCGCCGGCCGAACTCACTGACCTCGCGCAGACGGCTTTGATCGATACGATCGGCGTCATGCTGGCCGGCAGTGCGGAACCGGCTTCAGGGATCGTCTGCGACATGATCGCGTCCGAAGCGGCTGCGCCGGCGGCAGGTATTGTCGGTCGGGGGCTCCGGACCTCGCCACAGAGCGCGGCGCTGGCCAACGGCACCGCGACGCAGGCGCTCGATTTCGACCTGTCCTTTATGAGCGGTCAGTCCGCGGCGGCAGTCGTGCCCGCCATTCTCCCTCTGGCAGAGTCGCTGAACGCGACTGCCGAAGAACTCATCGCCGCCTGGGTCGTCGGCTGCGAAGTCTCGGCCCGCATCGTCCGGTCGTTTCCGTCGATGTCGAGCGGGGGAAGCTGGCACGCGGCCGGAGTCGCAGGCGTCTTCGCTTCGGCGGCTGCCTGCGCGCGCCTGATGCAGGTACCGGAGCCGCAGATTCCCGCGATCATGGGGATCGCGGCGTCGATGCCGGCGGGTCTCGGCGAAAATTACGGAACCATGACCAAACCGCTGCACCCGGGGCGCGCCGCGCGTGACGGCATGGAAGCTGCTTTCCTCGGGGCACGGGGTTTCACCGCCAGCGCAAGCGCCATCGAGGGCAGGCAGGGTTTTCTGGCGCTCTATGCGCGGAGCTTCGATTGGGATCCTTCGCCGTTCGACGATCTCGGAGAAGTTTATAACCTGACCGCGCCGGGATACCGCATCAAGCCCTTCGCCTGCGGCGGCCTGCTGCATACGTCTATCGAGGCGGCGTTGCAGCTGCGCGATAAGGCCTTGCCGAGACTCGACCGGATCGAGGCGATCCGCGTGACGGCGACGACCCATGCGGCGAACCGGGTGATCGACCGGTATCCGTGGTCGGATGACTCTTCCCGGTTCAGCCTGAAATATCTGGTTCCGTATGCGTTAATCCATGGTGCGCCGACGCTGGCCACGTTTACGGAAAAAGCGCTGGACGATCCCAGGGTCCGCGCCCTGTCGGAAAAAATATCGACCGGGGTCGACCGGGAATTTCCCGATACCACAGCGGAAGGCGGAAGCCCGGGGCGGGTGAGGATCGCGTTCGACGACGGCAGTTCTCTCGAACGGGCGGTTCTCGACGCCAGCGGTTCCCCTGCCGCACCGATGACCGAGACGGTATTTCGCGCCAAGTTCGACGATTGCTGCGCCCAGTCAGTCGATGCCGGGAAGGCGGACGCGCTTTATTCCTATCTAAGAAGCCCGGGGGAGATGCGAAAGCTCGGCGATCTTTGGCCCTTGCTTTCACCGGAATGATTTCCGACTGATCTATCTTCACCGGCGGGGCGCAGCATCGACAAGAATATCGGCGGTAAGCCGGGCGGTCTTGTCCCAGGAAAAATCCCGCGCACGTTCCTGGCCCCTGGAGCGCAAATCCACCCGAATTTCAGGCCCCTGAAGGATCTTCAGGATCGTCTCAGCCATGTCGTCAGCGTCGGCCGGGTCGAAATACAGACCCGCGCCGCCGACGATCTCAGGCATTGCGGCGGTCATCGAACAGGCGACGGGCGCGCCCGATGCCATGGCTTCGACCAGAGGATTGCCAAACGTCTCGACCGTGGACGGGAAGACGAATACCGAACAGGACCGCAGCAGCGAAGCGAGCGTGTCCCGGTTCAGAGATCCCAGAAACTCGACCTTTTCTCCAAGGCCCAGCCGGTCGATCTCTTTCTGCAACCGCCCGAAATAGGCCTCGTCGATTTTCTTTCCGGCGATCTTCAGAACAACGTCCGGCCGGTCATTTCGAATCCGGCCCATCGCGGCGATGAGGGTATGAAAGTTTTTCTGGATATAGATATCGGACACAGCCAGCAGAAACGGAGGCTCGTCCTCATGGGGCGTTCCCTGCTCGACGGCAAAACCCGGGTCCACGCCATGGTGAACGACGGCGACCTTTTCGAGCATGCGCCGCGGCAGGCAGAACGTCAGCGCGCGTCGCGCATACTCGGAAACCGCGATCGCCCGCCGGCAGGTGAGCAGGCAGGCCAATGTCATAAACCCGAGCCCCAACCAGTAAAGCAGCTTCCCGGGCCGGCGTTCGTTCCCGGCAACGGCCAGCCCGTTGCGAAGCATGATGACGGATCCCGGCGCGAACAACGGTCCGTAATTTGCGGGAGAGAACGTCACATCAGCGCCGATCCGCCGGGCGAATCCCGGAACTTTCATCTGCTCCCAAAACAGGAGACCGAGGAAACCGGTGGGAGCCTTGACGGGGTGGACAGCGATCCCGTCGTCCAGCGGCAGAAAAACGGTCTGCTGCTCGACGGAGAGAAGGAGATGAAGCTCCAGTCGCGGATCGCCCGCAAGACGGGACAGCATGTTTCGGAGATAGGTGAGCCCGCCCCCGCTCTTGGCATGCAGGGCGTTGACGAGAACGCGGGTCGCCCTCTTTTTTTCGTTTTTGTCTTTATCCATGTCGCGCTGGATCGGCAGTGCTTGTCCGGCATGTATGCAGGACGGGGGGACCAACGCCAACCCAATTCTATGGGTCGGGCCTTATCCAGATCGCCGTGTCGTGAAACGCTGCGCCGCCGGACGGCGCGGCCGGCTCTGCGCTGGTCAGCAGGTTGATGCCGATTCCTTCCTCATAGGCAGCGTTGGGCCACGCCGTCTCGACGACCGCAGTGCCCGGCCTGACACCCTCGCGCCGCTCAACGTGAATAAGGAGGTTGCCCCTTGCGTTTCCGATCCGGACGCGGTCGCCATCCGCGACATCGAGCCTGTCGCAATCCAGCGGGTTGAGCTTCGCTGTTGGCCGGTTCTCCCGCGCACGGGACGTGGGCGTCTCGGTAAAGCTGCTGTTCAGATAGTTTCGCGCCGGCCCAGTGATCAGACGGAACGGGTGCTGTGCGTCTTCATTGTCCCTGAAATCGACGAAGTCCGGGAATGTCGTCAGGGGTCCGGCATCGGCGCCCCAGTCCGCCCGGAAATGGAATTTTCCATCCTGTTGTGGAAAGCCGTTGAGGAAATGGGAGTCCTCGAACCCGCCGGAAACATCGTACAGCCGGCGCGATTTAAGCTCGTCGGCCCCGGGATAGCCCGACAGTTCGAGCGTCCGGTCGATCAGTTCCCATTCGCTCATCCCGAAAGCGGGATGGTCTGCGCCCAGCCGCTTTGCCAGGGCGCACAGCATGTCATGGTTGCTGCGCGCCTCGCCCGGCGGCTCGATCGCCTTTGCTCCCATCTGCAGCCAGGTGTGGCCGTAGGAGGTGTAGAAATCGTCATGTTCCAGAAAAGTCGTGGCGGGCAGTACGATATCGGCAAGTTTCGTCGTATCGGTCAGAAACTGTTCGTGTACGGCGAGGAACAGATCGTCGCGCAGAAACCCGCGCCGGACCCGAGCCGATTCGGGCGCGACGACGGCAGGGTTCGAACTCTGAACCAGCATGGCGGTTACGGGCGGGCCGCCATTCAAGGGCTCGATATCGCCGTCGAGGATGGGACCGAGACGCGACATGTCGAGCAGTCTGGATTCCGCCTCCGGTCCGTGAATAAGCGACATATCGAGCTTGAAAGCGCCGCCGGTTCCCGAATAAAGCCCGCCGCCCCGATGCTTCCAGGCGCCGCGCACGGCGGGCAGGCAGCTAACGGCATGAAGCGTCGATGCGCCGTTGCGGTGGCGCGAGAACCCGTACCCCATGCGAATCAGGGCGCGCTCCGTGCTTCCATAGGCCTTTGCGAATTCCTCTATACCGGTTTCCGGAATGCCGGTGATCGCAGACGCCCACGCAGGCGTTCTTGTCTGCAGATGCGCTTCCAGCCCCGCCGGATCGTCGGTATAGGTCGCCATGTAGTCCCGGTCGGCATACCCGTCCCGCAACAGCACATGCATTACGGCGCAGGCCAGCGCGGCGTCGGTGCCGGGCATCGGCTGCAGATGAATGTCGGCCAGCTCCGCGGTCGCGGTTCGGTAGGGATCGATCACCACGAGCTTCGCGCCGCGTTCCTTCCGCGCACGGCTTATATGGCTCATCAGGTTGACCTGGGTATGCACCGGGTTGGTTCCCCAGATGACGATCAGGTCGCTCTCAGCGAATTCAGTCGGATCGACACTGGTTTTCCCGCCGACCCCCGCCATGCTGGCGACATGCATGACCCAGGAGCAGATCGTGTGATGCTGCCGCGAATAGCCCATGACATTCCGCAGCCGTGCGATTCCCTCCCGCTGCACCTGACCCATCGTGCCGGCGTAGTTGTAGAGCCAGACCGTTTCCGGGCCGTGCTTTGCGGAGGCGCGCTGGAACTGCTCGGCGACGATATCGAGCGCATCGTCCCAGGAAATTTCCTCGAAATCCGCCAGGGTCGCCGTCGGCGATTTCTCGCCCTTGCGCCGCAGCGGCCGGGTCAGCCGGTCAGGGTGGTGCACCCGCTCCGCGTAGCGCGCGACCTTGGCGCACACCACGCCGGCGGTATAGGGGTTGATGTCCGATCCGCGCACCCGGCCGATCCGGTTGGGGGCTGCGATCTCGACATCGAGCGTGCAGGCGCTGGCGCAATCGTGCGGGCAGACGGACCAGGCAATATCGTCGGGCATTTCCGGCTTTCATCCTTGACGCAGGTCTGGAAGAAAACGGCAACGCGAGGACGAAGTAAAGCAAAAATCGCAGGGCCGCTACCGACGCCTGCGGTTCGGTTGAACCCGGTCAGTTAAAAAGCGAGAAAAATGGCGATTCGTGCCACATGACCGGAACGACCAGGTTGAACAGCACGTAGAGCATAACCGCCGATGCTAGCGTGTAAACGCCGGTCAGCCACCACGCGACCCCAGCCCACAGGCGCAGATAGAGCGCGACGAAGGCGAGCAGCGCCATGTACTGACCCGTCGCCAGCGTGACCAGCGGGATCGCGACCATCCAGATGTAGAAATACGCGCCGCGGCGTAATGTGCCGTCGCCGTCGACCGGCGCTGACGCTTCGCGGACCGCCCGGAGATCGCGAAGATCGCGAAGGATGACGAAGATCATGAAGCACAGCGCGGGCACGGTGGCGATCAGCGGCATGAAACGGGCGGCCGGCGTCCATCCGAAGGCGAGGATTGTCGCGCCGGCAAACACGACGAGCAGCAAGATATCGAACGGCAATGCGATGGCCGGATTTCGGGCGTCCACTGAATCGCCGACCTCCTTGACGTCGCCCGCCTTGCGGTTCTTTGCATTGCGCCGCCAGGCCGCGACCATCGTCACGGCAATCAGCAGGATGATCACGACGACGATCGGACGCGACAGAAAACCCCACCCATAGGTCTGCGAACCGATATGCAGGCCGTTCTCCATGATGATGCCGAGGATGAAGCCGAGCACCATTGGCGGCCGCGACCAGCCGCTAAGCTTCATGATCCAGCCGATCAGGCCGAACACCAGCAACGAGATCCAGTCTCCGAAAGCGCCGTTGCCGATCCAGGCCCCCATGAAGACGAAGAGCATGATCGCCGGGACCAGAAAATGACCGGGCAGGAAGGTGATCTTTGCGACCTGCTTGCCCCACGCCATGAGCAACGCGGCGCCGAGAATGTTGGCGATCGCCAGCGTCCAGACCAGGCTGAAGCTGATATTGAGCTTGTCGGTCAGAAGCGCAGGGCCAGGTTCCAGCCCCTGGATGAGAAAGGCGCTGAGCAGGATCGCCATCGAGGCGCTGCCTGGAATTGCGAACGCGATGGTGGGAAGCAGGGCGCCGCCCTTCATGGCGTTGTTGGCGGCTTCCGGCGCGATAACGCCGCGTATATCGCCCTTGCCGAACTGCGACTTGTCCTTGGCCGATTGCACGGCGTGGCCGTAGGCGACCCAGTCGACCAGGGACCCGCCGAGCCCGGGCAGCATGCCGACATAGACGCCGAGCGCGGTGCAGCGGAGGCCGAGCCCCCAATGCCTGAAGGCATCCTTGACGCCATCCAGCATGCTGGATCCGGCGGTGTCTACCCGGCTGATCGAGGCGCCACGGCGGCTCGCCAGGTCAATCATTTCAGGCAAGGCGAACAGGCCAAGCACCACCGGAACCAGCGGCAGCCCGTCGAGCAGATAGTTCGCTTCGAAAGTATAGCGCGCAACGCTGCCGAACGCCGAATAGCCGATCATGGCGAGCAGCAGGCCGAGGCAGGCCGAGGCAAGGCCCTTGTAAATGGAACCCCCGGAAAGCGACCCGACCATGGTCAGGCCAAGGACCGCCAGCATGAAGAATTCCGGCTCGGCGAAGGAAAGAATCAGAGGCTTTACGATGGGGATGGAGAGCGCCAGAAACACTGCGCCCAGAACGCCGCCGATCATGGACACCGTATAGGCCGCGCCCAGCGCCCGCGATGCCTCTCCGCGCTGCGCCAGAGGATAACCGTCGAGAATCGTCGCCTGACTCGCCGCCGTCCCTGGCACACCGAGCAGAACCGATGCCAGCGTATCGGCCGTCGTAGTCACGGCATACATGCCGAGCAGGAAGGCGAACGCTTCTCCGGGGCCGAGTCCGAAAGTGAACGGCAGCAGGATCGCCATGCCGACCAGGCCGGAAAGACCCGGCACCGCGCCGAAAAACATTCCCAGGAGAACGCCCAGGACCAGATAGCCCATTGCCGGCCATTGAATGACCAGCAGCAGCCCGTCTATCGCTGCATCGAACATGGTTTGTCCCGATCGGCCCGACCGGAATGCCGCAAGGGCATTCCGGTCGCCGCCTTAAACGTCAAACAACGCCGTCCCGCCTAGCGGACGACGAGCGTTTGCATGTACTTCTGAACCGAAGGTTTAACGTCCAGCAGGTCGTTGACGACGTCCTGGGTGTCCTGTCCGTTCAGCGGCACGAGATCGCTCGCATTCTGCTTCTTGTATTCGGCGAGATAGCCCGCATCCTTGGTGGTCTTCCACCACGCTGCGCGCAGATCGTCCACCGCCGCTTTCGGCGCACCCTTCGGAATGACCAGAACGCGCAGAACCTGGCGCATCTGGGCGAGCTTCAGATAGGTCCCCCAGGCATCGGCCGGCGGCATTTTGCCCTTGCCGAACTTCGCCTGATAGACGTCGAGGAAGGTGGGGATATCCTTGGACACCGTATCGGCGTGTTTCAGCCCGCCGCCCTTGGTCGGCTCGCCGACATGCCAGAGCGGGACCGAAACGCCTTCCTTGATCAACAGCGGCACGACGCCATTGTAGTATCCGGTCAGCGAATCCTCCGTGTACTGGATCCCGTTCTGCAGGATCGCGCGGCGGATCGAGTTCGCTCCCTTGAAGCCGGTCACATGCTCATGCTTGATGCCGAGCAGTCTGAGCGTCAGCCGGATCGACACGTCCTTCGAGCTGGTCGGCGCGTGGCCGGCGGTCTTGAAGACCTTTGTCACCTTCAGGAAATCGTTGGCGTTCTTGATGCCGCCCGGCAGCATGTCCTTGCGGATGTGCGAGATCTGCTGCTGGCCGACGGCGCCAAGGAAAATCAGATCCTTGTGGCTGACCTTCATCTCCTTGGACTGGGTCAGTTCGGCCATCGCCGCGATGGTGAACACGCCCATCACGGAACCGTCCTTCTTGGCCGCGCTGACAATGTAGTTAGTCGCCACGACGCCGCCGGCGCCGGGCATGTTGCGAACCACGATCCGCGGTTTGCCGGGGATATAATTCTCCATGAAGCGAAGAACCGAACGGGCCTGAACGTCGGTGTTGCCGCCTGCGCCGTAATTGATCAGCACGTTGAGCGTTTTGCCCTTGTAGAACTGGGCCGAAGCGGGTGCAGAGGCAAGCCCCAAGGCAACCGCTACGCCTGCGCCGACCGAAAGAATTTTACCTGTACTGAAAAGACTCGAAGACATGACTGCTCCCTCCTGTTTTGAGCCGCAATCCCGACATATCAGGACGCTTCGCCCGTTAAGGGCCCGACGTCGATTGCGTCAGGCCGTATGCCTATCCGTTCGTTCAGCCACTAAGTCCATGCTGTGGATCTGGACGGATTTTTTTACTGGCTTGGCGAAAACAGTACCCCGCAATTTCCTATTACCAAAGAGCAATTTCAGCGGAAACTGCATAGGCGGCAATCTTCCGTCGTGCGGCCTTTCAGGGCCGCGCCTGGCGTCCTGCGAACCAACCAGGCCGCGCAGAGATGGCCGGCAAATCTCCCCGAAACAGGAACTGAGAAACAGGAACTGAAGGAAATCTCATGAAACTTCACTGGTTGCCGCGCCCACCATTCGTGCACACGGTCATGATCCTGCATCACGAGACCGGCCTGACGCGCCGGGTCGGGTACGCCGACCGATAGCCCACCGACAGCGCCCGATATTCCTGTCGGTAATTTTTGTCGTTCCCCAAATCGATTCTTGCGGCGCGCTCGGCGTTCGGGCAAGTATGAGCAGGTTGAACGGGCACGGGCGGCATCCTGCCGCGATGATGTCGGGCGACGATGAAAGGTAGCGCAATTCCCCTGAGCAGGTTATGGCGGCCAACGCTGGCGTTTTCCGCACCCGGCGTCATTGTCTTCGTTCTTCTTGCGATTCTGGACAGGATATCCGTTTCATTCGCCCTGATCGGCTGCCTCCTGATAATTGCCGGAACCGGGATCGTTGTCCGGTTTCTGCTCCGCGATACGCAGTCCCTGCGCAATTACGCAGCGAATTTGGCAGACGATCCGACTGCGAGGCGTCCTGATATTGCATTCGCCGGGTCCCTGACACCGTTACTGACCGCAATTCGCTCTCTGGCCGATTCGGCAGATTCCCAAAGGTCCAGGCAAAGCGCCGCGCAGCCCTCCGGGCTCGATCACCTGCCGGATGCGGTGCTTATGCTGGATTCAAACCGTGTGGTCCTGCGCGACAACATGGCCGCCCGGGCGTTGCTCGGCGATTCGCTGGTTGGCCGCGACCTGGCCTCGGTCCTGCGCAACCCCAACGTTCTGCGCGCGGTCGACAGTATCCTCCAGGGACGGGCAGACATTCTGGACGTTGAGTTTTCCTTTCAGGTTCCAGTCGAGCGCCATTTCTCGGCGCGCATCGCGGGAGTCGAATCCTCGCCCAGCCAGCCCATCGCCGCAGCGATCGCGCTCAACGACCTGACCGAGATGAAACGGGCGCAGCAGTTGCGGTCCGATTTCGTCGCCAATGCGAGCCACGAGCTCCGCACCCCCATATCGGTCCTGCTCGGCGGGCTTCAGACCCTGCGCGGGCCGGCCCGGAACGATCCGAAGGCGCAGGAAGAGTTCGTGACGATGATGGAAGGCCAGGCGGAACGCATGGCGCGCCTGGTGGACGATCTCCTCTCGCTGTCCCGCATCGAAATGAACGAACACAGCGTCCCGTCGGACCGCATCGACCTGGGAATCCTGCTGGGCGAGGTGCGCGATACGCTGTCGCTGGCGGCGAACGCGCAGGGTATGTCGGTCGAGATCGACATGCAGGACGATATCCCGCCCGTTCCCGGAGACCTGGAAGACCTGACAAAGGTCTTTCAGAACCTGCTCGACAACGCAATCAAGTACGGGGCGGACGAGTCGTGCGTCACCCTGACTGTGCGCCGCGCCACGGTCGGGGTGCCCCCGTCCCTTACCGGCCGGTCCGGCTATATCGCCGTATCGGTTGCAGATGAGGGAGAGGGAATCGAGCCCGAACTGATACCGCGCCTGACCGAACGTTTCTTTCGCACGGACGCTGCGCTATCGCGCCGGCTTGGCGGGACAGGGCTGGGACTCGCCATCGTCAAGCACGCCGTCAATCGGCACCGTGGAGCGCTATCCATCGAAAGCACGCCGGGAAAAGGCAGCACTTTTACGGTTTACCTGCCCCGGGCCGCCGAGCCTGCCCCTGAGAAGGCGCCCGCCGCTACGGCGTGATGATTTTTAGCCCGTTTTGCCCCGGAAATAGGCGAAAACGGGAAAACGCCGGCGGCGTCACAAAACTGCAACAAAACTGAAATATATGAGTCACCGGGGCTCACTAGGTTCACCGCAGCACGACGCAGGAACGCCGGAAACACGGGGCTCCCGACGTTGCTGCTTTTTTCTAATGGGCTTTGCCCGAGGGAGAGGATATCCATGCTCAACAAGGCTTTTGTTATTGGTGTCGCGACCGCTGCGGTTGCCGTCACTAGCACCGCTCAGGCGCGCGACCAGATCCGCATCGTCGGATCGTCCACCGTTTTCCCGTTCGCGACCGCCGTTGCGGAGCGTTTCGGCAAAACGACCAAATTCAAAACGCCGGTGATTGAGAGCACCGGTTCGGGCGGCGGCCTCAAGCTGTTCTGCTCGGGCGTCGGGGTGAACTACCCTGACATCACCAATGCCTCCCGCAGGATCAAGTCCTCCGAAGTCAAGCTGTGCGCGAAAAACGGGGTTAAGGACATCACCGAGGTTAAGGTCGGGTTCGACGGCATCGTAATGGCGAATGCCAAGAATGGCCCGCAGATGAAGCTTACCCTTCGGCAGCTGTTCCTTGCGCTCGCCAAGCAGGTGCCAGCCAACGAAGATGGTAGCGAACTTAAGGAGAACCCCTACAAGATGTGGAGCGACATCGACAAGTCGCTCCCGAACGCGAAGATCGAGGTTCTCGGCCCGCCCCCGACGTCGGGTACGCGCGATGCGTTCGTAGAGCTCGCCATGGAAGGCGGCTGCAAGACCTTCAAGGCGATCAAGGGCATCGCGAAGAGCCAGAAGAAGAAATACAAGGCCATCTGCCACGGCATCCGTGAAGACGGCGCATTTGTCGAAGCGGGCGAGAACGACAACCTGATCGTTCAAAAACTGCTCGCCAACAAGAACGCCTTTGGCATCTTCGGTTACAGCTTCCTCGACCAGAACTCTGACAGCGTTAAAGGTGCGGTGGTCAACGGCGTCGAGCCGACCTTTGAGGCAATTTCGGCTGGCAAGTACAAGATTTCCCGCTCGCTGTTCTTCTATGTGAAGAAGGCGCATGTCGGCACGATCCCCGGCATCAAGGAATACCTCGCCGAATTCACCAGCGAGAAGGCGTACGGGCCGGAAGGCTATCTCGTCGACAAGGGGCTTATTCCCCTGTCGGAAGCTTCCCGAAAACAAATCCGGGAAGCGGCGATAAACCTTTCGCCGCTTTCGATGTAACGAAACCGAATCCGGCGGGAGGAGTCCTCCCGCCGGAATCTTTTTTGACGCTTTCCGTACCGTTTTTCTTTTCCCGGCGATTCGGTCCTTAATAGGCGCGGATAAAAATACGATGTTCAGGGGACCAGGAAATTGATCGCAAACGCGCCATATATCACTGCCGCGACGCTGATCCTGCTGATCATCGCGGGCAATTATCTCGGCAACCGGCGTGCGACTGTTCTGGTCAATGGCCGCGCCCGCGATCTGCATTCCCGCCCGCACTATTACGGGCTGTTTGTTGCGCTGTGGACCGGTATTCCCGCCGCACTGGTCTTCGCCGTCTGGACGATCGCCGATCAGTATTTTCTCGACCGTCTGATCGTCGCCAGCCTGCCGGACGACATGGCGAGCCTGTCCGCGGACAGACTCGGTCTGCTGCTGAACGACATTCGCAATCAGGCCTATGGCGGTATCACGTCCGGCTCGGTGGACGCCGCGGTCAAGGAAGCTGCCGAACGGCTGAACGCGTGGCGCGAGACGAGCGACCTGGCGTTGTGGGGCGTTATCGCCGCGACGGCGACGGCATCGCTGGCGCTGGCGCGCACCCGGATCAAGCCTCGTATGAGGGCGCGCACAGCAGTCGAACGGTTGTTCAGTATTTTTCTGATCGTCTGTTCGCTGGTCGCCATCCTGACGACGGTCGGAATCGTTCTGTCGCTTCTTTTCGAAACGATCCGGTTTTTCACCAAGGTCTCTGCCATGGAGTTCCTGTTCGGCCTGACCTGGAGCCCGCAAACGTCGCTGCGCGCGGATCAGGTTGCGAGCGCGGGATCGTTCGGTGCCGTGCCGCTCTTCACCGGCACTTTGCTGATTACAGCCATAGCGATGATCGTTGCGGTGCCGGTCGGGCTTATGTCTGCGATCTATCTGACCGAATACGCCCATCGCCGCGTGCGCGACATCCTCAAACCGACCCTCGAGATTCTGGCCGGTATTCCAACGGTCGTATACGGGTTCTTCGCCGCTCTGACGGTGGCGCCCGCCGTTCGCGCCATGGGCGAATCGATAGGCCTCGATGTCGCTTCCGAAAGCGCCCTGGCGGCCGGGCTGGTCATGGGAATCATGATCATACCCTTCGTTTCTTCGCTGTCGGACGACGTTATCAACGCGGTCCCGCAGACATTGCGCGACGGGTCCTATGCCCTGGGGGCAACGCGGTCGGAAACCGTCAAGCGTGTCATCGTACCGGCGGCCTTTCCCGGCATTGTCGGCGGAGTCCTTCTCGCCGTAAGCCGGGCGATCGGCGAAACGATGATCGTGGTGATGGCCGCAGGTCTCGCCGCAAACCTGACGGCCAATCCGCTTGAGGCCGTAACGACCGTAACGGTCCAGATCGTCACCCTGCTGGTCGGCGATCAAGAGTTCGAGAGCGCCAAGACACTGGCTGCGTTTGCGCTGGGTCTTACCCTTTTCTGCATCACACTGGTCCTCAACGTTATCGCGCTCAGGACGGTTCGAAAGTACCGGGAAATCTATGACTGAATCGACCGCCTCCAGCCGTTCCGTCCGCGAAAAGGTCAGGGCCCGTCAGGGTAAACGCTACTCAGCGGAACGCAGGTTTCGCTTGCTTGGAGTGACTTCGATCGTAATTGCGGTGTCGGCTCTTCTTCTGTTGCTGGGCTCGATGATCGTGAAGGGGTCGTCCGCGTTTGTGCAGACGCATCTGCTGCTTGAGATAACCCTGCCAGCGGAAGAGCTGGCACCGAACGGCAAGCCCGATGCAAAAGCGATGGCTGACGCAAACTACACCGCTTTCATTCGCCGTGCGCTCGCGAAGAAGTTTTCGGATGTCCGGTCGAGACGCGACAAGCGCAGCCTTTACAAGCTGATCAGCGAAGGTGCTTCCATCAGACTACAGAAACTGGTCGCTGCGTCGCCGGATATGATCGGAACGACCGTCCCATTCGCGGCGAAGGCATCCGACGACGTCGATCAGTATTTCAAGGGGAAATTGCCGAAAGGCCAGACCGGTCGTCTTTCCGCCAAACAGACGAAGTGGGTTGAAACGCTGCGCGAGGCGGGCGAGATCGAAACGCGCTTCAATACCGCCTTTTTTACCAACGGCGATTCCCGCGAACCCGAACTTGCCGGCATCTGGGGCGCGATGATGGGCTCGCTCCTCGCGATGGCTGTGACCCTGGTCCTGTCGTTTCCGCTCGGCGTCGCTGCTGCGATCTATCTGGAAGAGTTCGCGCCGAGGAATCGCTGGACCGACCTGATCGAGGTCAACATCAACAACCTGGCTGCGGTGCCGTCGATCGTGTTCGGCCTGCTGGGTCTCGCCGTGTTTCTCAATTTCTTCGGCATGCCCCGTTCCGCACCGCTGGTCGGCGGTATGGTGCTGGCGCTGATGACGCTGCCGACTGTCATCATTGCAGGGCGAGCGGCGCTTGGAGCGGTGCCGCCATCGATCCGCGAAGCGGCGCTGGGAGTCGGCGCGTCGCCGATGCAGGTCGTCCTGCATCACGTTCTGCCGCTGGCGATGCCGGGTATTCTGACCGGCACGATCATCGGCGCCGCTCGCGCACTGGGTGAAACCGCACCTTTGCTCATGATCGGCATGGTGGCCTTTATCGTCGACATACCGGGGAGCATCACCGATCCGGCGACGGCGCTGCCGGTGCAGATATTCCTGTGGGCGGACAGCCCCGAAAGGGCTTTTGTCGAGCGTACTGCGGCGGCGACTCTTGTTCTGCTGGCCTTCCTGATCGTGATGAACCTGCTGGCGGTTATCCTGCGCAAACGTTTCGAACGGCGCTGGTGAGTTGAAAAGTGCTTAGGAGAATGGTTGGGTGAACATACAATCGATGGAACCGTCGACGGTCGGTGCCGGGCGTACGCCTACCCCTCCGTTGCTGGAAAAGAACAGATCCGGGAAACACATGGACAACGAACAGATGCCGACCAAGATGTCCGCCAAAGGGCTGGATGTCTTTTACAACGGCAAACAGGCGCTTTTCGGCGTCGACCTCGATATTCCCGAACAGGCGGTAACCGCCCTGATCGGACCGTCCGGCTGCGGAAAGTCTACCTTTCTTCGGTGCCTGAACCGGATGAACGATACGATTGATGGGTGCGAAGTTAAGGGCGATGTCACCATCGACGGGCAGAACATCTATGACCGGGAACTCGATGTGGTCGAGTTGCGCGCGCGCATCGGTATGGTTTTTCAGAAACCGAATCCCTTTCCCAAATCGATATACGAAAACGTTGCCTATGGCCCCCGCATTCACGGCCTGTCGGACGACAGGCAGGAACTGGACGAGATTGTGCAAACGAGCCTCGACAGGGCAGGCCTTCTGAAAGAGGTCCAGGACAGGCTGGATGAACCTGGCACCGGCCTTTCTGGCGGCCAGCAGCAACGGCTCTGCATCGCCCGCGCTATCGCGGTCAGCCCGGAAGTTATCCTGATGGACGAGCCCTGCTCGGCGCTCGACCCTATTGCGACAGCACATATCGAAGAGCTGATCGACGAATTGAGCGAGAATTTTACGATCGTCATTGTCACCCACAACATGCAGCAGGCAGCTCGCGTCTCTCAGAGGACCGCGTTTTTCCATCTCGGCAACCTTGTAGAGCTGGGCGACACCGCCGACATCTTTACCAGTCCGCAGGACGAACGGACGCAGGGATACATCACCGGTCGATACGGTTGATGGATCGGATCGGGAAAGGAATCTGAGCCATGGCTCGAGAACACATCGTCAAGTCGTATGACGAGGAGCTGCAGCTCCTCAACAATTCGATCATCGAGATGGGCGGACTGACGGAAGCGCAGGTTAATTCGGCCATCCAGGCGCTGACTAACCGGGACTCGGATCTTGCCTACAGAATCATTGATGATGACGATCGCATCGATGAACTTAACTACGAAATTGACAACCAGGCGATGCAAATGCTGGCGCTCCGCCAGCCGATGGCTCTCGATCTGCGCAAGGTCGTCGCCGCCCTCAAGATATCCGCCGACTTGGAACGTATCGCGGATTACGCGACAAACATGGCCCGGAGGACGATACCGCTATGTGAAACGCCGCTGGTCCGTCCCATTTTCGTCATTCCGCGGATGGGCAGGCTCGTCATGAGCATGATGAAGGACGTCATCGACGCCTATATCGAGGAGGATGCCGCGAAGGCGGAGAACATCTGGCATGCGGATGCCGAAGTCGACGAGATGTATGTCGGGTTCTTCCGCGAAATGCTCACCTATATGATGGAAGATCCGCGACATATCTCGACCTGCACCCATGTGCTGTTCATCGCCAAGAACCTGGAACGCATGGGGGATCACGTCACCAATATCTGCGAGACCATCTATTTTCTGTGTCACGGCGACCGCATGCGACTGCATCGGCCCAGAAAAACACGGTCCGATCGACTGCTGTCCGATATCGAATCAGAAGTATGAAACCTGTCATCCTCGTTGTTGAAGACGAAGCCGCCCTTGTCACGCTAATCCGTTACAACCTCGAAGCGGAAGGCTTTGAGGTTCTCAGCGCTTCCGACGGCGAGGAAGGGCTATTGGTTCTTGAAGAACGCTCCGTCGATCTGGTCCTGCTCGACTGGATGTTGCCGCATCTGTCCGGGATCGAGGTCTGCCGCCAGATCCGCCGCAAGTCGGAAACCCGCAACCTGCCGGTCATCATGCTGACCGCGCGCGGCGAGGAAAGCGACCGGGTCCGCGGGCTCAACGCCGGCGCCGACGATTATCTGCCGAAGCCCTTCTCCTATCAGGAGCTTATCGCCCGTATCCATGCCGTGCTGCGCCGCATTCGTCCGGCATTGAAGGAAGAAACGCTTAATTTCCACGGTATCGAGATGAACCTTGCGACCCACAGGGTCACTCGCGAAACCCGCTCTGTTCATCTGGGGCCGACGGAATTTCGCCTGCTGCGCTATTTTATGGAACACCCGGGCCGTGTATTCGGCCGCGACCAGCTGATCGACGCCGTTTGGGGTCACGATATCTATGTCGAGGAACGGACGGTCGACGTTCACATACGACGCCTGCGGCGGGAGCTGAACGCGGGCGACGCCCCCGATGTCATCCGCACGGTGCGCTCCGCGGGATACGCGCTCGACGTACCCGAACACGCCTGACGATCCTGCGCACGCCAGACGCCCCTGGGCACGCCTGACGCCAACTCCAGGCCTCAAATCCGGTTTCCTTTACCGGTTTTGCGTTACTCTCCCTGAAACGGGAGAAACGCGATGAATATTCCGCTGCTCGATCTGGTCGGCCACTCGTCTTTCATGCTGACCGCGATTTCATTCTGTCTGCGGGACATGATCCTGCTCAGAGCGGTTGCAATCGTCTCGGGCCTGGTGGGTGTCATCTATAACTACCTCATTCCGGTCGGACCGCTCTGGATTCCGATGTTCTGGCTGTCCTTCTTCATTCTTATCAATGCGTGGCGCATCGTCGGGCTGTTCCTCGACCGGCGCTCGATTGCCTTCAACGACGAAGAAACGGAGCTGTTCGGGACGGTTTTCCGGAATTTTACCCCTGTCGAATTCATGAAGCTCATGCGGATCGGCGAATGGCGCGATGCGGATTCTGACGACACGCTTGCTGCGGAAGGGGAAGAACTCGGGGGGTTGATTCTTCTGTTCAATGGCGAAGTCGCCATCGAGCGGGACGGCGTCGAGATCGGCCACGCCCGCGATGGCGCCATGATCGGTGAGATCTCCTTTATCCAGGGAGGCGCCGCAACGGCGACCGTCACCGCCGAATGCCCCTGCCGCTATGTTTTCTAGTCGGGCGATGAGCTGCGCCGCCTGTTGCACCGCAACCCCAGTATGGATGTCGCGATGAAGCATATATTCAGCGCCGATATGATGCGTAAACTGACGGCATAGACGGGCTGGCCGGGTTGAGGAGAGGGCAGGGGCCGATCATATGAGGGAGAAAAGGCGCATGGCGACATTGCAGGATATGGCGCGCGAAACGGGTGCGTTGCTGAAGGACAGGGGCGCGAGCATCGCGGTTGCGGAATCGTCGAGCGGCGGCCTTGTCTCGGCGGCGCTTCTCTCGGTGCCGGGCGCGTCGGCCTATTACAAGGGCGGCGGGGTGATCTATACCCGCGATGCCCGAAGCGGTCTCCTAAACCTGCCGCCGGAAGTCGTGACGATGCGCGGGGCGAACGAGGAATATGCCCTGATCGTCGCCCGCGCGATCCGTGACAGGCTGGGAGCCGAATGGGGCCTGGCGGAGACGGGTGCGAGCGGACCTGACGGCAACCGCTATGGCGACGCGGCCGGTCATTGCTGCTTCGCCGTCGCCGGACCGGTCGAACGGTCGGCTACGCTGGAGACCGGCTCAGCGGACCGGGAAGCCAATATGTGGGCATTCGCCAAAGCGGCGATCGCGCTTCTGCGGGAAACGGTGTCCGGAGAGAGCTAAATTCGGGCGCGCGCCCGTTCCGCGCCCTCGACCATGATGCGGAGTTTTTCTGTGGCGCGCTCGTAACTCATCGGCATCAGCCCGCAATCGGGCGCAGCCATGATCTGCTCCGGCGGCAGGGCTTCCGCCGCCTCCAGAAGGCGGTCGGCGACGTAGTCCACCGTTTCTTCCGCCTCGTCGGAATTGAACACGCACCCGAACATCACCGTCTTGGACGGGCACAACCTGAGCAGCGCCGGGCTGAGCTTTCCGCCTTCGAATTCAAGCGCGAGAATATCGACGGCGGACTGCTCCAGCGCCGCAATGATCGTCGGGTAGGAATCGTTGATCGGCCGGTTGGGCGATTCCGGAATCGGGTAGCCGTAACAGACATGCACGGCGGTCTGCGCGGAAAGGCCTTCAAGACAGCGGTCGAGCGCCTCGATCCCCCAGTCGAGTACCTGGTCGGGGTATCGGCTGAAACAGGGCTCGTCGAACTGGATGATCGCGGGGCCCAGCGCATCCAGCAGCCGCGCCTCCTCGTTGATCGCCGCCGCCCAGGCGAACGCCAGGTCGCGGTCGGTTTCGTAGAAATCGTTTCGCGTGGAATCGACCACTGTCATCGGCCCCGGCAGCGTCACTTTGACCGGCCTGTCGGTTTCCGATGTGAGGAAAGCGAGCGCATCCACAGTGAGCGGTCCCGGATGGCGGATGGGGCCGGTGCATTTCCCGACCAGCGCCAGCGACCGGCCACCCCGGATACGTTTCTCGACCCGCTCGGAATAGTCGAACCCGTCCATCGCGCTGACGATGCTGGTCAGGTAATGCTCGCGGCGCTGTTCGCCGTCGCTGACGATATCGATGCCCGCGCGCTCCTGCGCCCATAACGCGACCCGTACCGCGTCATCCTGGGCCTGCTCCAGCGCGTCGCCGGAGAGCGTCCACGCGCCGCGCGCGCCGTGATTATGCGCCCCGTTCAGAACCGGCGCGCCGAGTGCATACAGCCAGGGCCGTTGCGGCATGCTGCCGACGACCGTGGTCGTGAAAGGTTTTCGATCCAAGAGTTACCCTCCGGGCATGGTCAGCCGCCGTACTTTCTCTGCGCTGCCTGACGCAGACGGAGACGCAGCGCATTCAGCTTGATAAAGCCGGCCGCATCGCGCTGGTCGTAGACCGAATCCGCTTCGAACGTGACGTAATCCTGAGAGTACAGGCTGTTGGGCGATTTGCGGCCGACGATGGTCGCCGACCCCTTGAACAGCTTCAGCCGCACCGTGCCGTTGACGACCTTCTGGCTCTCATCGACCGCCGCCTGGATCATTTCACGCTCGGGCGAGAACCAGAACCCGTTATAGATCAGCTCGGCGTAACGCGGCATCATCTCGTCCTTGAGATGAGCCGCCCCGCGGTCGAGCGTGATGCTCTCGATGCCGCGCCGCGCGACCATCAGCACCGTGCCGCCGGGCGTCTCATAGACGCCGCGCGATTTCATGCCGACGAAACGGTTTTCCACGAGATCGAGCCTGCCGATTCCATGGGCGCCGCCAAGCTCGTTAAGCTTCGTCAGCAGCATTGCCGGCGACAGCGCCTCGCCATCGATCGCGACAGGGTCGCCGTTTTCGAAATCGATCTCGATATATTGCGGCGTATCGGGCGCTGCCTCGGGCGCAACCGAGCGGGTGAACATCGCCTCGTCCGGTTCGACCCACGGGTCTTCCAGTGCGCGGCCTTCGTAGGAGATATGCAGGAGGTTGGCGTCGGTGGAATAGGGCGGCTCATCCTCCTTGTCGCGCGGAATGGCGATCTGGTGCTGGCGCGCGTATTCGAGCAGCCGTTGCCGTCCGTCGAGGTCCCATTCGCGCCACGGCGCGATCACGGTGATATCGGGTTCGAGCGCATAGTAGCCGAGCTCGAACCGCACCTGATCGTTGCCCTTGCCTGTCGCGCCATGCGAAACGGCCTCGGCACCGGTTTCGCGCGCGATCTCGATCTGTCGCTTGGCGATCAGCGGCCGCGCGATCGACGTGCCGAGCAGGTAGACCCCCTCATAGAGCGCATTCACGCGAAACATCGGGAACACGTAGTCGCGAACGAACTCCTCGCGAAGATCCTCTACATAGATCTCGCGGATGCCCATCTGTTCGGCCTTGGCGCGAGCGGGTTCCAGCTCTTCTCCCTGACCGAGATCGGCGGTGAAGGTCACGACCTCGCAATTATACTGTTCCTGCAGCCATCGCAGGATGACAGAGGTGTCCAGCCCGCCCGAATAGGCGAGCACAACTTTATTTATGTCTTTTGAGCCGATTGCGGCCATGATCCGATCCTTCTGCCGAGAAGCGCGCGCAGTATAGGCAATGCGGACAGGCGCTCAAGGGCGCGATTGTGCTTTGGATTGATAGGCAGGCCGGTTTCCGAAATAATCCGAACCGCAACCGAAATGGGGACCGCCGCCTTGCCGACAGATCAGAAACCGCCGGATGACGACGCGCCGACAGGGTCCTCCGACACCTCATCGGAGACCGTCGGCGACACGGATGCCGGCGTCGTTTCCGGTCCGGAGCAGGCGCGGGCAGGGGGTGAGCAGGACGCCCACGCGCCAGGTCCCGATGCCAAGCCCCTCGTATATAACGGAAGGGGCTGAAGTATTTAAGGGTTAGTGTCTGGCGTGTTTATACCATGATTTAAGCTGCTTCAGGAGGTCTGCGTGGTTGGCTCCGTTGAAGCGCCACTCGCACTCCTTGAGGAACCAGTAGAAA
>Ga0181593_10000314_pt1 | contig 41600 bp, 84 predicted proteins | sample 071ome_19_FD_133756 | JGI IMG/M metagenome (GOLD analysis project Ga0181593, IMG submission 133756) | Coastal salt marsh microbial communities from the Groves Creek Marsh, Skidaway Island, Georgia - 071413AT metaG (megahit assembly) | ecosystem: Environmental > Aquatic > Marine > Intertidal...
ATTAACACGCTTAACGAGATCTTCGGTGAAGTCCTCTTCAACCATTGGGAACGCAATTTGAACGCCATCGCCCTTAGGCTTAGTGTTCATTGGGCTAAGCGGATCGCTGCCGTCACCTTCGGTCGGAGGCGTGATGTCGTCATCGGTTGGCTTGAAGAAGTCAAGAACCTCTTGGCCGAAGTTATCTCTGATCTCAGCGTCAAAGTCAGTAACTGACGGATCGCTTGAGTCTGCTCTGAACGCGACCTCGACGTCTTCTTCAGCGTCCTCTGGCGCGCGAACAATGGCAGTGACAATGTAGTTGCCAGGGCTTGGCTCCTCAAGAAATACCTCAGCGAGCTCGCCTTCGTACTCTGCGCTTATTGAGCCCTCTCGGTACTCACTCGAGGATACGGGAACCTGGCCTTCTGGGGTCTTGCCTTCTACAATGTCCTCAAGTTCGCCGTAGAAATCTTCTGTATCGTCGTCACCGTAGTAGAACGAGATTTTGTCGAAGTCGGCAACGTCTTCCCAGGACACTCTTTGAGTATCTGGAGAAGAAAGTCTTACTCCGTTCTCGTCGTGAGTGTACGTTACGTCAAAGCCGTCTTCGTCAGACTCAGTTACTACGCCGTAACCGTTCGGGCCCTGGACAATTGTCGCAATTCCTCTCTCGAGTTCGTCTTTTTCGGAAGGTTGGCGATCTACTTTCTTGAGAGTGGTGCCAGGTCTGCCTGTTTCGTCGCCTTTTGACTTGTCGTAGTCGATGACGCGGTCCATGACGTCTGTGATTTGAGAGTCCCTGCTTGGAGTTTCAGCAGCAGGTTTGCCGGAGTCAAGCTCGGGGAAGAACATGCCAGCCTGACCAGGCCTGTAGACCGTGTAGCCCTCATCGCCAGCAGCGTAGTCCCCATAGTACTTGGGCTTTCTTGGCCCACTCTTAGCAACTTCGTAGCCGCGGGACTGTAACTCCGCGATAATGGAACTAGCAGAGTACTCAGACTTATCCGCAAACAGTGAATAGCCTCTGTCAAACGGTCTCTCCGCTCTCTTGCCATGTTTTGCGAGCTCCGCCATGAGCTCTTCGTCTGTCATCTGCTCGAGCTCTTTAGCCTTCTTGTCGTCGCGCTTTGGCCGAGGCTTCACTGGCTTCACTGGGGGGAAGAGATCACGTCTCTCCTCCTCAAGGAACTTTTCTATAGCTTTTCGAGCATCTCTCTCTGCGCGCTCTGCTTCTTTCTTTTCGCGCTCTTCTTCTTTTCTTCTCTCTTCGACAATTCTTGAGGTGTCCATCGGGCTAATCGGGTAGCCATCTGGAAACACGTCTTTTGGAAATACACCTGGCTCATCAGCACGACTGTTTATCCACTTACGCCATTCCTCGTAAGTCATGTCTCGTGGGCCTGCGCCAATTTGATTCTTCCACGCCTCGTACGCCTCGCGGGAGTCGTCAAACATTTTTTCTCCGCTAGGGAAACGCGCCTCAGCAGCGTCTACCTCGCGGGCACCCTCTACAATCCTCTCGAGTTCACCATAGAAATCTTCTTGCTCCTCGGGTCTGAATGAAACTTCTTGGAAGTCCTCAGTGACGTCTCCCCAGGCAACTGTCCGAGTTTCTGGAGAATCAAGTTTGTTCCCGTCCCTGTCGTGCGTGTACAGGATGTCGATGCCGTCGTCATCTATATCGGTGATTAGGCCAGAGCCGTTTGGCTCACTGACAATTGTCGCAATATCATTCTCGATTTCCTCTCGTTCGAGGACATCCTCTCTTATGTAGTCAGATTTGAGAGCTCGATCTATAACGTCTGCAATTTGAGAGTCTCGGGTCGGGAATTCAGTGGCACCCTCTGCGTCAGCAGCCTCCTGTAGAACCTTCTCATATGCCGGCGAGTCATCTTTCGCGGCGCGCTGCACGTCAGCCCACGACTTGCCGTCAGCGACCTTTTCGCCAATGGAGTTGTCTGTGAGATCAGCACGATGGAGACTGTAGTCTCCGGTCTCAAGATTCTTTCGAACGAAGTAGCCGTCATCAGATACGAACTGCTCAAAGCCGGCGTCACCGCTATCTGCTCTCGACCACCCCGTGGGAGCGTCGAGACGACTGATTTCTCCTTCTCGAACGAGCGACTCGCGGCCGCCGGTAACTCTGTCGAGCTCTACCTCCGGGATCTCCTTAAGCGCTTCTCTCGAGATAATCGCCTTCGAAGACACGCCCTTTGACGAAGGGAGCGCGTAGATGCCGCCTGGAAGACTTGGGCTGTCAGTGATCTCGATCTCGATGTCATCGTCGCCAGACGCTCCAACAACACGTCCGGAGACTGAGAAAATGCTGCCATCAAGATCTAAGTTGAAGCTAAAGCCGCCGCCCATGAAGGCGAATCGACCGTAACGATCGCGTCGCTGCATTCTCGCGCGAAGCGAGCGAGCAGCTCTTGAGTTGCCACCGATGCCGAAGCCACCAACAGCAACAATGCTAAGAGGCTCCGGAGCAATAGCGTCGTCGAGGCGCAGGTAAGTTGGCACAGCACCTGACGGCGCGACAGACAGACGGGTGAACGCGTGAACTCTCTCTGACGAGCCGGGGAACGCCGAGTACGCGGCTGAAACAAGCGCGCGATAGCTGTCATCAATGAACGGGTCAGCCGCAAGCCAACGAGCATTCGCGTGACGAAGCGACGCGCTGTTCATCTTATGACTCTTTGTCGACGCCGGATGCGACACTGGAAGCAAATCGCAGTGACGCATCGACTGAGAAGTTTGTGTATTAGAAGTGCAGAGTGAGATAAACTGTGACACCTCGCGAAGAGCGTTGAACACTCTTACTCGAGGGTCGTGCGTCACTGTTCGCGCCAGTGAACGGTTCGCTACAGCAATCGCAGCAGCAACAGCAACTCTGCGCTCCGGAAGAACGCGGCTGTTCGCATCAGCAACAAGCGCAAGAACGTCGGTACGGATCTTTATTCCGTACTGATGAATGAACTTACTCTTTGCAACACTTCTGTTTCTTGTTTTCACGACGTTGCCTCGCCTGTGTAACGTGGTAATAGATCTCGATCTCTGCTGTATCCTAGAAGTGTCACTAAATCCTTAGCACGGTCAAACGGGTTTTCGTCATTAGCGAGCGCGCGCTTCCACGCGGCTCGAACGGATGGAATGAACTCGTAGCCGAAGCCCGAGTACTCGGCCATCGCAACAATTGCTTCCTCTGGAGATGCATACTCGCTCTCATCGAGAATTTCAACAAACAACTCTTCATACACCGGGCGTGTACCTGCGGTAATCGCCGAAGCGTCTTTCTTTGACGACCTCGGATGCGTCGCCGGAAGAAGATCGTTATCTTGGGTGTAGTTTGGGTTTGACGGCTTACCGGAGCGAAGAAGCTTTAGATACGCGTTCACTCTTGCCATCGCCCATTGATCTCGTGTCTTGCCTGGGCGATGAGATGTTGAAAACGCGCCTGCACCGCGGCGGTACACCGCCTTGAGCTGCCCCATCGTCGCCTTACGGCCAGCAGACGCCTTCTTATTGTGCTCCTGCATCTTGTTGCGAAGAGCTTTTTCAGTCTTGTCTGAAAACTTTATTTTCTTAGCGTTCTTTGCCTTTGCTGAACCAGGCTTATTTTTCTTTGAGCCCTTGATTCTCTCACTCGGCTTCGCCGGAACACTGCTACTCTTTGCCATCACTGCGCCTCCGGTGGCTGTGGTGATTCTGGTTCTACGCCCTGCTGAGGCTCCGATGCCTGAGGCGGCGCTCCTTGAAGAAGTTGCTCGAGGCCGGGCGGCATCGGCGCGACACTCTGCGCCTGTTGTGCTGCTTTAGCCGCCTCGAGAGCTTCAGGCGCGAACGCTCCAATCATCGCTTCAGTGAGCTCTGGAGTGATCATGCCTTTCTCGAAGACGAGACGCATCGCGACCTCCTGAGGAGTCGGCGCATCTGAATCACTGAAACCGTGAGTCTTACGCCAGGTGTCAAACGACACCGCCATGCGATCAAAGCCGCTATCAGCGTCTGCCGCGCGGTCATTACGAGTCGCAACGGCGCTTGGGTCAAACCAAACAACGATGCGCTCGACCTCTGTCTTATCGAAGCCGTTTGCAATCAGATAAGGACGAAGATATACAACGGTGAGCGCGTCGGCGATCAAAAGCATCAACGGCTCGATATGCGCCTTGTACAGTGACTCGTCGATCTGAAGAGCGTTCGAGTACTTCACGTTCGCAAGACCGGTGATGATGTCCTTTGGCACATCGAGGCCCTGAAGAATTCTCTCGAGCACACGGTCAGCACGCTGCGCAAGTGCTGGGTCAAATGAACGCTCGAACTTAAACTGCTTAATGCGATCGCCAAGTTCAGCAGGCCCACGAATAATCAGCGGAACAACGGCACTGGCGCTATCCTCGTCTCGGATCGGTGTCGTCATCGCATCGATGAGTTGATCCTCGAATTCGTCACCCATCTCCTCGGGTGTCGCCTCCGGGTACATGTCGGTCGGATCGTCAAACGGGTAGTCGGGGTCCGGAGACGCCGCGACACTAAGCCCGTCCGGAAGATACAACGCACCAGCGTTCAGACGAGAACGAGCGGTCGCACGGAATGTTCTGTTCAGAAGCAGAAGCTCGGCGCAAAGATCAAGAAGACCGCGCAAGCTCGAATCAGCCTCGTCAGAGAATCTGGGGTGCGCGCGCCAAATGCGACCAATAAACGCATTTCCCGGAAGAAGAACAAGACCTTGCTTTTGGTTCATGCTGCCGTTTCCACCAAGAATGTCCCGGCGAGGCGCAATTCCGTAGTTGTTCTTTTGGTCGATCTGTACCTCGTCAACTGAGCGAATGTCCCACGATTCTGGAGTGCCGGAGCCTGGCTTCGCTGGCATCTGAACGAGATAGCACTCGCCGGAGACGCTCAGGTTTAGTGCCGCATCTCGAATCAAACCAGCCTGACCACCGTACGCCGAGTCAAGACGGCTTAGCGCGCGCTCAGCGGCGCGTGCAAGCCTCTCGTCAACACGTGAGCTTGTACGCACCGAGATCGGAGTCTCCGCTGGATTATCAACTGTCGCCGCGTAGATACGAATTCTTGACGCAACGGACGCAACAAGATTGAATGCGTACTTCACCTCGCCGATTGCGTCGTAGTACTCCCACGCCTCGCTCTGCCATGCGCTTGAATGAGCCTGGCGAGTAGCCTTGAACTTCTCGGCCTCGCTTCGATCGTTCAGACGAAGCTGAGTCGCGGCCGCGGTTAGTGTTCTCGGAGTCGAGTACGCCGCGGGTCGAGCAGGTGTGTACCCGGGAGGAAGAGCCGTCACAGGTGACGGAAGAGACGGTGGTGTGTATCGTCGTGACCTAGCAACTTCTCGGCGGTATACGCCCACAACCTTCTCCTCGTCTCGTGACGGAGTCAACTAAGATTCATATGTCCGGCGAACCGGGAAACTAGTTGACGCGGTCTAATATCGCGCCGGCGATGAGTGAATATGCGAGAACGCATGAGACAAACAACGTCGGCTCTTCTGCTATTTTATACATAGATACAACAAGCGTTGCTGTGTAGACACTTGCGCACCAATTGCACGTAATCAAATATCCGAGATTGATCCGTGTTGGCGGATATCTTTTCCAAATTCTCGTGCGAAGCCCGTCAAACATCGTGTCGGTCGTCACAAAACGGGTTAGCCGTGTGGCGGCTAGTCCAAGTGCAATAAACTCAAGGGCTGTCACGATCACTCAGGGTCTCCTGTTGCATACATTGTTCGGTACGGGTTCCATGAACGCAAACGAGAGCCGCAGCCGCAGTTCGCGTCCTTCTCAAGAACAATCACCTTTCCTGTCAACGTACGAAGACGTGCTGTTTTCTTCGCATCACGTGACAAAATAAGTGATTCTGGGTCATACTTTTCGCGGAAAATCAGCATTGGCCCTTGATCAGAGTCAGACGCAATCATTATCGTGTCGCTCGTGATCACGGCGCGAACGGCGGTGACCATTCGTGAGCGAGGTATTCTCTCGTAGACCTGAAACGTCTCGTATTGATCACTTTCTACGGTGCCTGCCGGGCAGACCCGTGAGCGTAGTGGAAAGTTGTCATACAGAATCTTCATGTTCTACTCAGTCTTCTTCTCATTGCCGAGTACGTAACATCGGCCGCGTCGGCGAGCTCACGAACTGAGACGCCGCGTTCAGCCTCGGATCTACAGATCATTGTCAGTTCGGCGTTTGCTCGAGCGTGCGGTCCGTCGGGATTTGTGCCGGCGCGGTAGCGACGTGCGATCGGTGAGATCTCGGCGATTCTCTCTCGAGCGGCTGATGACAACTCAGGAGCGTTCGGATCAAATCGAGTAGCGATCTTTCTGGCGTTTCTGGCGTTTCTGGCGTTTCTGTCTGGCGCCGCGGAGGAAGCGGCAGCGGAGGAGGTGGATGAGGAGGGAGAGGAAAAGCTCTCTTTTTCCGCCGTCCTTAAGATTGTAGAAGAAGAAGAAGAAGAAGAAGAAGAAGAGAGGGGAGGCAATGGAAAGATGTGTGTTTGAGGTGAGTGTGTTGTGGGGCGAGTGACCCAGGCGCGCACCGTTGACCGCGTTCTCGGCGGGTCCAGGGCCTCACCAATTGCCGCGAGCGGCCAACCCGCCTTGTGGAGGGCGGTGGCTCTCGCATGGAGCGCCGGGCCCTTTAATGCACGCAAGAGACCAATCTCGGAATTCGGTAGCCTCTTCTTCGACACTCTCTTATAGTAACATAACGACGGCGGAAAAAAGTGTACATTTTGCGGTTGCTTTGTACATTCAGCGTTTTCTCTCTCAAATGCTCACCCGCTCTGCGGCGGATCGCTCTTCAGGGGCCTCCTCTTTTTCTGCCGCTCTTTCATTCATCGACGACGCGGAAGAAGTGTACAAATCCGACGACTTTGTACAAAGGGGCAAAGTGGTTTGGACGTGAGAGAGTGAGGCGCGTTATTCGGAGGCGCTTTTGAAACGTTTCGAGCACTTTTTCTGAGCGAGAGAGCGAGAGCGAGAGCGAGAGAGCTTAGCGAGAGAAAAGTCTCTCTTAGCGTGAGAAGTGTCACTTTTGGCAACTGTCAACTTTTTCCTGCTTGAGAGCAAGAGAGAAGTTGTGAGCGCTCTTTCTCTTGCTACTTGTCTGAGCTCTCAGAGGAGACGTTGACATGACGACGAGGTAGTCACTACTTGAGGCCTACAACTGCCTAGGAGAATGTCGTCGACGCTTGAGCAGGCAGCTTACCTGCCTCTCCACCTCTTGAGGTCGAGACACCAGCCAGGTAGTGGTCGCCTGCTGCCTTGTGGCGTCTGAGTGGCCTCTGAGTGGTCAAGTAGGCCTTGTAGTGTGCGCCTGCCTGCCTGCCAGGCCTGCCAGGGCCATGGCCATGGCCAACATGCTTTTCTGTGGTCAAAGTCTGCCAGCGAACAGGAAAGTGCAAAGTTTTTTTCGTTGAGTGACAACGACTTCCAAGCTTTCTGCAAAAAAGTTTGGTAAAGGGGGTGTACTTTTGATCTAAAGATGATACTATGGTCTATAACAAGCCAGCCGCACCCGCAAAGGTGCAACGACGAAAGGAAAACCAAATGAATATGAAGAAGCTTCCCGCACTCATCGCCACCGCGATCGTCGCCCTCTTCGGGTTTGGAATGATTGCCGCATTCATTGCTGACGTCAACAAGACGTACGACATGAGCGGCATGACCGCATGGGAAACCGTCATCGCGGTCTCAGTCTTCCTCTTCTTCATCGGCGTCATGACTACCGCATGCGTCGGCATCTACGAGACGCTGACTGACAACTACGACGAGATCTGACCGCAAAGGAGCAAGCCGCACGGAAAAGGCCGGGGTGAATGCCCCGGCCTCTTCCGCGTGTGGTGAAATGCGGCGATCAGTTGACGACGGTCACGTTGCAGTCATCCGCAAACAGAGACTCAAGTGTCTCCATCGTGATGACCCCTTCGCCGTCAAGACCCTCGTCGGATTGGTACTGAGCGACAGCCGCAAGGGTGAGGTCTCCATACCAACCGTCCTTGTCAGTGTACGCGTCGGGGTAGCCGAGCTCGGTCAGGCGACGCTGGACGTGGTGAATTGACAGCGACTTCTTCGCGGCCTTGTTCTTGAAGACGCAAGCCGCAAGTGACACGTTGTCAGTTTCGTTGCCACTGACTGCTGCGCCACCCGGCGATGGGTCGCGTCGTTTCTTTGAAGCCGGCTTTGACTTTGGCTTCGGCTCTGGCTTCGGCTCTGGCTCTTCCGCGGCAGCGACAACAGCAGTCTCTCCTACCGGGCGCTCGAACTTGGTGCCGTCCTGCACCTTGCCATCGCCATCGCCATCTGTGGCGTCTGGGTTGTAGCCATCGCCGATTGGGCGCTCGAACTCTGTCCCTTCCTGGACTACTCCGTCGCCGTCGCCGTCTTTGGCGTCTGGGTTGAACTCTGTGCTCATGTTACACTTCCTTGTTCGGTTTGGTATCAATTACCGTACTGTAAATACTCTACCACCTCTGCCCGTTGACGACTGCCCTCCACGGAACGCTGGCAGTCTTCTTGACGCGACAGACTTGGCAGTGATCGTGCCTCCGACAAAACCTTTCGGCGGTTTGATGAGCAGCGCGGTGAGCGCGTGTACGAGCGCGTCGATTCTGTCTGGCGACTTCCCCTCGCCGGGAATCCACGCGATCATCTGCGACTCGAGCTCCGGAAGGTAGTTGATGTGGTGGACTCGGTTCTGTTCGTACGCGAGCGTAACTGGTTCGGCGCGAAGCGCCTTGCCATGTTTCGAGTGTACCTCGAGAACCTTGATCGACGGGTCGATTGCGAGGATGGCGTTCGTGACAAGGGCGCCGCCCTGGTTGACTTCTGCCACGACAGGGCACGAGTACTTTCGCGCCATCTCGACGACCTTGTTCGCCCATTGCTCAGGTGAGCCGTGGATACTTGCGTCCTCGAGAACCCACGCGTTGCGTTTGTACAGATCTCGCTCGCCTGTCGACGCGCAGACGACAATCCCGCACTCGTCTCTTGGGTTCTCGGCGACTGACGGGTCGACACCAACTACTCTGAGTGGCGCCGAGTGCGGGAACCCGGTTTCTCTCGATCGTTCGATGAGTTCATCTGTCCAGAGCGCGCCTTCGACGTCGGAGAGCATCTCGCCGTAGAGCTCCTGCGCAGCAAGCCGCGTTCCAGCGTAGACACCGGTGATCGCGTCGAGATACGTCGACGAAAGGTTGCCGGCGTTGTCAAGCGTCGATCCTCTCGAGATGCGAACGTTGTAACCCTTCTCGGATTCCGCAAGCAGCGAGTACAGAACCGGCACGCGTTTCGGCGTGGTCGTGCAGATGATCTGTGGCGCCTTCCCAAGACGAGTGGCGACGCGAAGGTTGTCCCACGATGTCATTCCAGCCGCGTCCGGCGACTGCCGCCATGCCGCGATCTCGTCTGCCCAGGCGTAGTGGAACTGCGGACCACGAAGGCCGTCTGGTTCGTCCGCGGTGAAGCACGTCGCGGTGTTTCCGTTCGGCCACGTCAGTCGTCGCTTCGACGGCTCGTACAGTGGGCGCTCGCTCGGCGGCGAGACGCTGATGATCCCAGACTCGCCCTCGACGATGACGTCACGCACGTCAGCCGCAGTACGTGCGACGAGCGCGAAACGTATTTGACCCTGCGAAGTGTCCTTCGCCTTCTCACGGACCCACTCGGCGGCTGATCGCGTCTTGCCGGCGCCTCTGCCCGCGAGGTACATCCAAATTGACCAATCGGTTCCGTCAGGCGGTAGCTGTTCGGGCCTCGCCCAGGCTCGCCAGTCCCAAACGAGCGCGTCCATGTCTACTCCGTCGAGCAGCGCGGCGCGTTCTTCGTCTGGGAGCAGGGCGAGCCGCTCCATCATGCTCTTGCCCATGGCAAGATTGTATCACTTCTTGGTCTTCGGCTTCTTCGAACCTCGCCAAGCCCAGTGACCTGCGCCACCGACAAACTTGGTCGAAGACCCTGGAATCGGTCGGCGGATTGCTTCGTTACCCTGGTTACCTGTCATGTAGACCATAGTAACATCTTTAGTTTTGAGTTTCTTAGCCCTTTGCCGCTGCTTGAAGGTGCTCGATCTCGGCTCGCAGCTCTGCGATCACCGAACGAAGCTTTTCGGACTCGGCGACAGCTCTGAGCATGTTGTCGCGATACTCTGTCGTCAAGGACTTGATGTGCTCTCGAAGATGCCGTATCTCGTCCGCTGCGTTGTGCGCCGCGTTGACTATTGCGGTTTCGGGTGGATCTGACTCGACCTCAAAGAATGTCACGATGCGTCTCCTCCCCGGGCATCATCCCAAGCGTCTAGAGCGCTGTCCCAGCGGCCAGTTCTGATGCTGGCAGCAAGATGATCACCGGCATTGCGGAGTCGTTCAATGACGAGGCGAGCATCGTCGAGTTCGTCTTCGGCGTTGGAGATGTCTTGGCTGATGCCTGCCGTTTTTGCCTGCCATTGATCACGCTCTGTGGCGAGACGCTCGATCTCGTCGGCAGCGTCGTCGAACAGTGAACCGGACAGCATCGTCACAGTCGCTTCGCCCTGAGACTCATCAACGACCCGAGCCATGGTTCTCAAGTCTTCTACGATGTTTCTGTCACTCATCAGCCGGCAAGAGCTTCGATCTGTCCGAAGTGCTCTGGGCAGACGTAGCGAACTACATGCCGCATCCAAAGTCCGATGCTTTCGTTGAGCGTCGGGTCTACTTCGGACACCATCAGCATGACCTCGACGAGAAGCCTGTCGATCGCGAACCCCTGATCAAGCGAATCACAAATGCCGGCGGCGAGGTTGATGAGAACGTCATCCGTATAGCTGTAGTACCACAGAGGCGTGTCTTCTCTGACCATGTCAAGGTAGACGTCTGGTTGGTACCCGTTCATCGGCGGCTCTTCGTACGGAGCCAGAGTCGGGCGCGTTTCAGAGGTTGGCACCTCGGCAGTAGTTGTCGGAGGCACAGTCGTGTCCGCTGGCTCTTCTGCCGCGGGTGGCGTCGTAGTTGTTGCTTCGACGTACACGATCCTCTCTCCGCCGCAGGCGGCCAAAAAGATAATCGGTAGAAGAATTGTCTTTTTCATTGTCGTTTCCCTTCGCTGCAGCGTCGTACAGCCATCATACACGTGTGACCGGCAGAACCCTAGACACACTTGTGCTTTCTGTGCCACTTCTCGACGTGCGCCCACGTCGACCAGCGAAATGACTTTCTTCCGCAGATCGTGCACTGCCCTCTGCGATTCGGTGAGCCTGGCTCGATTTCGACGAGCGTTCGAGCGTCACTTGCTTCTTCCGTGTGATCTGTTCGCATTTCTCAAGTTCTTCTGTCGTGTGATGTCTTTTATTCCACGCCAGGGCTCGTCTAACGGTGTAGACAACCCTGCCGCACGAGCGTGAAGGCACTCGATCATGAGGATGCCACGCGGTGTGATTTCGTACGCAGATGTCTCGTCATTCCGCGTGGCTAGACCTTCGTCTACAAACTTCTTCAAGACGATTGTCACTCGGCGATTCTCGAGGTCTCTCGGATTGAACGCGGTGATCTCGTCTACGGTCATCGACTTTCTCGCTGACTTCAAGACCGTGAGAATGAAGTACGGCTTGCCATGCAGAGTAAGCGGGAACGGCTCGACGAGGCGTGCTGACTTTGCCATCGAAGTCTCCTAGGTTCTTTTGTGTTGGTCGTCGATTGCAAGGCTGAATCCGCAGTGAGGGCACACTCGGCGCTCACCGTCGTCGACAGTTTCCATGTCCATGAGGCACTTGCCGCAGATCAGAACTCGACCCTTCCAACGCTCTTTCTTGGGAACGTAGCGCGTGGCGTGTTCAAGTGTCAGATGCGCAGCGTGCTCCGTCGCTCGCTCGAAGCCTTTGCCACAGCGCCGGCAAACATGCTTGAGCTTCGACTTCGCCATCTCAGTACAGCGACGCGACCTTGTGCGTGTCTGAGACATCGAGCATGGTGCTCCAGACGCCTCCGCATGCTGCCGCCCACTGCTTTCCTCGAGAAACCTTGACGCGGTCCTTGAAGTTCGAGTAGTTGAGCGTGTCGACCTGCCCTGCAAGCCACTCCGCGTACGTCCCGGGCGACACGAACACTCGGTGCTCGTAGTCACGATGAGGCGTCGAGATGATCTCAGTTTCCTCGAGATTCGCGATGGACTCCAATGAACGCACGTCTCGAGCGCGAACCGTAAGCTTCCCATCGTCGCGATTGTGATTGACGACGCTTACAAAACCTTCTTGGGTGAACACCCACATACCTATCCTCCGTCATTTTGTCATTTGGTTTGTTAGTTGTAGTGGGCTGGTGCCACTATACAGTCTTTAGTTATTCAGCCGGCGTCTCGTCATCGAGCGCGACATTCGACTTCTTCACTTGCTCGAGGATGTCACTCGGCAGATCAGAAAACGCCATCGGCGTCACCTCAACGTTGCCGTATTCCTCCATCATGCTCCTCGAGAACATTCGGTGCATGCCGGGCATCGCGTACGACTCGAGACGCCTTCCGTCGGAGTCGAACGCGACAATTTTGTAGATTTCGGCCATTTCTGTCTCCTTACGCCGTAGCTAGGTTCATTGTATCATTGCTTTGGCGCAAGAATCGCGAGAATGATACCGTAGAGCCCAAGCGACACGACGAGCTCAGTGCTTGCACCCGCCGCTGCGGCCGCGACAGACATCGCGCCTGCCGCAGTCGCAACGACGGCAGTCCAGACTACGTCTCGCAGTCTTGAGACCCAGTCGGGACGTCGCATGTCAGGAAGCGCTCTTCCGAGTGCGCCCCTTGAGCCGAGCGGAGGGGTCGCGCAGTTCGACACCAGCCTCGCGAACAAGCCGGCGAGCCTTGGCGTACGAAACACCGAGGTTCTTGCCAACGGCGTCGATGCTGAGGCCGGAGGTGTAGAGTCGTCCGGCGGTAGCCGCGTCGGTAACAGCCGGCGTGCTGTCTGAAATGAGGTTCTTCTCGTCTCGAAGCGTGCTCATCGGGTCGACGGCGATAGTTTCAGCCGCAGTCGTAGTTGTAGTGTCTGTGTTGTTCATTTTCTGCCTCTTTTTGTCTTGTTGTATGTTCTGAAGCTCGGTTCTTGATCTTTCGATCAATGATCGTGCTTCGTTTAGTAGTGACTTTTCGCTCATAGCAGATCGTCGAGTTGATTCAAACGCCTGTAGACGCGATCCATCTCGGATTGCAAGCGATTGCTTCGAGAAAGCTCCTCGTCGTACCGTAGCTGTAGCTGAGCGACCTGCCACTCGAGTTGAAGTATTCTCTCTTCATCGCTTACGTCTTTCATATTGTCTTTTTCATTATACAGATCTTGGTTGTCGATTAGAACATCAGGGCTGTGACCTACGGAAAGACTCGACGACGTTCTGAGACGGCGAAACAACTCCAAGAAGCGTGGCTGGCTGTTCTTTCTCATGCTTATCAATTCTTATCGACATTCTCCAAGCGACAACCGCGATGATTGTCGACAGTGCCGTCAGCGCGAAGCACGCCAGTGTCACGACGCCGGCGCGTTTCACCTCTGGACCTCTGACATTTCCCGCAAATGATGCTTGCGTTCGTTGTCGCACGTCGGGATCGCAGTAAGCGCGAGGTACGTAGTGATGCGATTCCCGCATGCCGGGCACTTCCAAACGTGCTCACCTCGTTTCACGACGGGCTCCCTTCTCTTCGACTTGGTTGCTTGTTGCTTCGCCATAGCGAAAGACAATATTACATAGACTCTTGCTTCTGAGTTGACTTTCTGTCATTTCTCAGGGTTTTTCTGATCTGCCGCTTGATTTTTTCGCGCTGGTTCGTTGTAAGTCCGGCCCAGACGCCAAGGTCCGTGTGTTTCATCGCGTGCTCGTAGCACTTTTCTCTTGCACTACACGACTGGCAGATCTTTCTGGCTCTTTCTACTGTCTTTTTCGACGTTTCGTTGAAAAATAGCTCTGATTTTCCCGAGCAGGGTGCGTTTTTCATCCATGACGGCGTCACTGTGTCTCCTAGGGTGCTATGGTCTGAGAGATTACCTGTGATGGTAGCCTTGAACCTGTGTCAAGTTTTGTTGCTATTTCAATAGCTCTCTGAACATACTCTACCGCGAGCACGTCTGAGAGAAAGTTCGGATTGTAGTCGCATAGAGCGTTCATCGCGCCGATCGCATAGTCTCCGCCGCTGCCGGCGCTATAGAACCCATATCTGTCTCGAGTCCAAGCGTAGTCTTCGTCTACCGCGTAGATCACGCCGCGAACTGAGATGATGAGCGACGACCCGTGAGCTGCTTGCTCTTTGTCGCTCTTTGTCGCGTATCCGTGGGACTCAAAGCACTCGCGGAGGGCAGGTATGAACTTCGACGTGAAAAACGAATCCAAGTCTGCGCCAAAGACTTTCGGCGGCTTTGGCGGATCAAAAGCGTGACAAACGATGTTGATCGCACGAAGATCGCCGGCAGTCGCCATGACATAGCCTGACTTTTCGGTCATCTTCGAGACACCAGGCGCGAGGCTGTATGCTCTGCCGTTGTCGTCGGACACGAGCGAATCGCAGCCAACAACTGACCAGGTGTCGCCTTGAACCGCGAGAATTGTCGTCACATCGGTACTATACCTTGTCAATGATCGACAGCGGCACCTTCACCTCGACGCCATGCGAGATTCCGTTCTCATCGACTGACGAAAACCTTCCGACCGGCCTGTCAAATCGCATGAGAAGCTTTGTTCGCGCTTTGCCGACAATTGTCCCGAGCTCGCCGTGAATATACGCCGGCGACGCCTTAGTGTTCACGCGTACGCGGTCTCCGATCAGATAGTCGTCGACTTTCGCGGTCACGCGAATCTTTTCTCGTCTCTCGGCGACCGCGTTGTCAATGTTGAAAAGATCTCCGTCAAGCCGGCCGCTCTCAATTGCTTTCAATACTTCTTCTGCGTCCATACGTCGCTCCAGTGTTGTGTTGTGTTGTGTTGTTGCTTACGCGACAAGAACTATCTCGTCGCGGAGGCGCTTTGTTGCTCTGTGAAGAGCTACTCGAACGGCTGCGTCACTCATTTGCAGCTTTGCTGAGATCTCCTTTGACGAAAGCTCCCAAGCGTACCGCAACGAGACGATTTCACGCGATCTGTCGTCAAGCACTTCGAAAGCTTTCCTGAGAGCTTCTACGTTTGCTCGGTAGTCGTCATTCTCGAATGCGTAGACGTCTTCGCAAGACAGTTTGCCGTTGAACGCGAAGGAAAAGTTTTCTGGGTCGCAGGGCTCAGTCTTTCTCGCGGAATTTCTGCGATGCTCGTCCATGACTGCCGCGTGCGCGATCACGAGAGCAAGCGATCGAAGACCGCTGGTCCCGCCGTAGACTGAGTCTCGAGCAAGCAGCTTAGAGAAAGTCATCGAGACGATCTCGTCTGGGTCGCTCGACCCCTTCTTTGTCGCGTACGACGCGATCATCTTCTTGAACGATCGGTACTCTTTTTCGAGAGTTGAAGCTACGTTTGTCGTTGTCATTCGCGTCAGTGAAGAATGAAGATGCTCGTCAGTAGAGTGGCCACCCCCGCTGCCAAGCAACTAAGCGCAAACCACCAGCCAACATCATCGGCGTTTTTGTTCATGAAGATATTATAATGTCTTTAGAAAGACATCAGGCCCAAGACGGCAGAGGAAGCGTCACGATCTTTCCGTAAATTTTGTCGCGCGCTTCGTTGATGATCGCCCTGTCCAGCGCCTCGAAGTACTCGATCGCGGGCTCAAACGATCCCAGCCCGCGGTGCTTTGCCCAGTCTTTGAACTCCTCGAGTGCTTCGTCAAATGAGCTACACGGCTGACGGAAGTTGATTCGGACTTTTCGCAGCACGCGCGGCGAGTTGTTGCCTGTCATTTGTATTTCGAGCCACCACTTGTTGTCGCTCGAGCACTCGGCATTGACGAGAGGCGACATAATCGTCACGTCAATCTCGATGGTCGGGGTCGCTGTCGTTGTCATGAGGTCATCTTACTTTCTTTAGATCAAGCACGTTCTTCTGCGCTGAGCCGCTTGACCTGCTCTTTTTCCGCGGAGGTGACGTACGACGACTTCATCGCGGATTTCATCGCCCGGAGATGGCTTTCGTGATGATACAGCCGCGCCACGGCGTATTCGCTTGCGAACGACCGCGGCCATCCGGTTCTCTCAACGATGTTGTCAATAACTTCGCTGTACTTGCCCATGCCTACATTGTATCTTCTTTAGTTAGTAGATTTCAAACCCGCCGGAATGAACTAAGAAGTCTGCGAACTCCGCGATGTCGACAGTGCTTAGCCGGTGGCTGCGTTCGAACTCGAGAACTCTACCCTCTCCGCGGCAGTAGTTACACCAGCCGCGGGCTCTGCCGAGTTTGATTGCCTGATCGACGTCAAGAGCGCGCCACGGCATCGACAGATCTTCTCCGACCTGGTCTGAGCGAACACCAGAGCCGCCGCAAATGTGACATTCGTTGTTTGGTAGCGCGTACACGATCGCGTTTCTCGAGTCGACGTATTCTTCAGCGATTCCGTGAACAAGATCGAAGAACAGTCGCCAACCGAGATCTGTTGCCTCGTTTTCGTCAAGCCCATCGCCATCCGAGGCGTACGGACGATGAACGCGATGCGCCAAGTCCTCGTGACGATCTTCGCAGTACGTCCAAAGAGAGTGCCACGCCCAGACGTTTCTGTAGAACTTCTCGCCAGCCGGCGAGTCGGGTTCACATCCGTAAATGTGCATCGTCATTCCTTCACAGCGGAGAGATGTCTCGAGCGGGCAGTCTGCTTGAGACCACCCGCTCGAGGCTATCTTTCATTAGTTTTTCCAATTGCGAGTCGCAAGGGCACTAGGCCGGCCGCATCGCTGGCGAAGCGTGAATCTACCTACCGCGCTTGCGCGTAATAAACATTCCTCCGAGTAGAAAAACTACTAGGCCCCAGGTGATTCCCACGGCAGTGTTGTAAAACTCGATGTCAAAACGCATCTTTTCTCCAGTCTGTTCGTCAGGGTTGCTTCGGCCTCCGAATGTGAGGCACTATATCATGGGATGTCGTCTTCTGCCCAATCGAGGGCTTTTCTTGCCAAGATGACTAGATCGATCAAATCGTCGACCGGCACAACATCGTCTCCGGTCGAGAACTCTTCTGCCCACTCGTCAGCCGGCACGAGAGAGTCTTTCTCGAGTAGCGCGCACTCAACACGCTTGTCGACGCTCGCTATCGAAAAGATGAGCGATTTTTCTTTGTCGACGTTGAAGTGAATCGTGTCGATGCTGATCATTCCGTGTCGCCCCAGTTGTTGTGAATGACGCGCCATGTCTCGTCGCTGACGACTCTTTTGTAGAACGGGTCGTTGGCAGTGTCGCGCAGTGTCTCCGCGATGTCGGGTCGAATTGTGTGAAGTTCGTTGAACACGACTTGGCCATAGCGAAGTTCGCCGCGGCACGCGTGATGCGCCTTTACCGCGTGAAGAACAAACTCGTCGAACGTCATTTCCATATTGTCAATATATCTTCTTTAGTTCAATCTCTCGATGAATCGCATTGCCGCAGATCTGATGTCAAGAAGCATGTCGCACACGATGGACGCTGGCACCATTGTTTTTTCGTGAGTCTGCGAGATAGAACTGTCGATTGTCTCGAGCATCTCGAGCACTTCGGTTTCAAAGTCACTTTCGGCTTGCTCAAGTGTTTGCATTTTCGTTCTCCAGTTCAGAAGATTTCTTATCGACTCTCACACACGAGACCGCTCGAGGTCTCTCAAGAACAATGTGATCTTCAAGACTGTCATCATACTGCGCGCCGCAGCTCATACAAACACGTTGCATAGCGACCTCCTTGCTATGAATACGCTATCACATTGCTACCGCGTTGTTTGGTTGACACCCTCCGCCGGGTACCACTCTCCACTTTCTGTGGTCCCGACGAAGAGTGTCACTTCTCACCGGCTCACAGGCCGGCGAGGAACTCGCGACCGAACTCGATCAGGTAGTCCAGATCGAACTCGAGCGCCTGACGAAGCTCTTCTTCGTCCGCGTCGGCGATGTTTGACGGATTGTAAGCGGCAGACTTCCACCGGGCACCCTCCCGATTGGGAGTGAAGCTACCGATGCGCTGCCAGCCGTTATCAGTCCAAACAGAAACTGACGCGCTGTAGTCGACGTGATCGAAGTCGAGATAAAGGTCGGCTTTGATCCGACCCTCGTATCTGACACCCGACCAGCGATGGCGGTTGATGCTAGTTACATCTGTACGTTCCAAGGTTTACACCTCCTTTCGTAAGTATCCACATTTGCCTTCCGCCATCGATTAGTGAGTGCGTTCAATCGTTGAATCGTGAGCCCTTATGATCTGAGTCCAAGTCGCGTATGACTTGGAGAAACGTGCGCGAACTGTTGAGAGGAGCGGGAGTTTGTTCTCGCTGTCACGAGCAAAGCGATCGTACGCTTGCTGCGTCGGCTTGATCTTCTCTTCGCGAGCAAACTCTACGAAAGCTCGGACAGCGTCTGAGATTTGATCGTCTGAAAAGCTCTTTGACGTCGACCGAATGGCGCGTCGGCGCGTCGGCAACCTGGCGGCATCGCGCGCGGCAGACCATGAGCCGAAGCGGAGGATGATTGTTTGCGCTGACGGCATGGAAAGCTCGGGATGCTCCGCGCGATACGCTTGGTACGCCGCAACTGACTGTGCGCCGGCGACGTTTGCCTTCGACAACGCGAGAAGCAAGTCGTCTTCAGTAGCGGCATCGCGCCGAGGGAACCGCGAAAGCGAGAGGTGCTTTCTCGGCTCAAGAACGTCGCGCACTACTGCTGGGCCGACTCGACCGCGAAACGTGTCGATGACTGCCGCAACGCTTCTCGAGCGCTCGAACTCTGCGATGATGTCTGCTTTGATCTCTTCGGTGGGGGTCATTCTTTCTTCTCCGTGTCTTCGCTCTCGGCCAAGATCGCCTTGACCGCTTCTTGAATCTTGCGAACGTCCGCGTTCTTGGACGCGTATGTGTCGTTGATGAACTTTCTAACGACTCTTTCTTTCAAGCCGGCGTGCTTCGCTACTTTCTCGACGCCGATCTCCATGACTTTCTCGCAGTACGCCTCCATTGAGTTGGCGACCATGAACGTCAGGTCTCTTGCCATCTGTGTCTCCGTTCTCTCGTCGTTGTTGATGTCATTTTATCATCTTTAGTCTTCCAACCAACGATACGGAAGATCGCTCTCTGTTGGCGCCGGCCACGGCCACTCTTTCGCTTTTGGCAGCAGCACTCGAGACTCTCGTTCTGCCGCGTCCTTGAGACAGACGTTGATCTTCTCGAGGAGTGCCTCTTCCGTGCGGAAACCGAGAATGCGACGCGTTCCGCGTGGAGACTTGACGACGAGAAGAAGCAACCGCCCGAACACCGAGTAGAGAACGATCCGCGAGTCTCCATCTGCGCTGACTAGCGTGATTTTTCTTGGCATCAGCCGGCGTCCTCCAAGTTGAGTCTACGAAGTTCAAAAAGCTCGAGAGCAATCAACGTGTTCTCGTGAGCCTCGATCGACTCTCGAAGACGCCTCTCGAGCTCCCGCATTGTCGCCGCGTCGCCTGTGCTCTTTCGCCAGGTCGGCAGCGCGTCTAGGAATCGCTTTCCGGCGTCGATCTTGTTGTCGGCTCGGTAGATCGACCCTGCGACGACGCGCGACCCCCTCGTCAGAACGAGATTCTTCAGAGAAGTGAATGTCTTAGCGTCGTTCATGAGATCATTATACTTTCTTTAGATGTTACTTTGTCACCTGCCGGCGATTGGCCAGCTTTCTTTTGGAGTGCACCCGCCCTCAAGGAAGTCCTGTAGAGCTTCGTGGCTGCCGCACTCGGAGCAGATCTCAGTCTTGTTGTCCGCTCGGGACAGCGCGCCGGGGTACGCGCCAGGCGTCTCGTTGTTTGGTACCCAGCCGAGGCACCGCGGGCAGACTTTCGGAACCTTCACGTCAGCTCTCCACCTTCACGAGCTTCTGGCCGATGCCCGCACCGAGCTTGCCAGGGCTCTTGCCGTCGAGATGCCAGCACGACGTGCACATGTACGCCCACGGGCCCATGCGGGTTCCCGCATCGACAACAGCCGGCGTCGTGCCGCAGATGTCGCAGTTGGGAATGCTCGTCATGTGAGCTTCGGTCCAGTTCTTTGCCATGTCCTTGTGTCCTCCTGTGAAGATTATTATAACTTCTTTAGATTACTTCGCCTGCCTGAGGTCGATCTTGACGCCGCGGGCAGTCGCCCAGTGTTGGAGCCACGAGATCGCGTCGTTCATCTTCTTGAAGCGTCTCTTGATTGTGTCGCCAGGGGCCGCGATCTCCACGGTGAAGACGTACGGCTTTTGCTCACCGGGTTTGGTGATGTAAGCGGTGACTGTTGTGATCTTGCGTCCTTCCATGTAGACTATTATAACTTCTTTAGTTCTAGCACGAACGCGAGGAGTCGAACCCCGTTTTGCTCGGTTTTGGAGACCGAGTGCCTATCCATTGGCTCGTTCGTAGAGTTTGGTCACTCGTACTCGTCGTGACTGAGATTCCGCATCTCGTCGATGACGCCGGAGACGACGATCACCGTGACCGCGAGAATCGCGACAATCAGCGCAACCGCGAACACCATTCCGTGAAAGCCGATCGGCTCCACCTCGTGTCTGCGATTGGTCTCTTCGATGACCGCCCAGACCCCGTAGGCTCCCATTGCTGAGAAGAGGAGCGCCATGATCCATGTCATTGTCTTTGTCAGTGTGTCCATGCGTACTATTATAACTTCTTTAGAAGTTTTGCTGCTCAGAGAGCGACGACAGTTCGAGCAGGCTTGCTGCTGTCATAGTTCTCGAAGTCCGCGTTGAGAATCCGCACGGAAATGTCCGCGCGACGAGGAAAGAAGCCCTCCTCAACGCGAGCATTGGTGTTTGCCGCCTTGAGCCCAGTTGCTGCCGGCACGAGAACCTCAGAAACCCAGTTGCCGTTGATGATGAAGCCTGGAGAGCACGGGCACATCGTGCATCCGCATTTCTGGCTCCAGGAGAGCTTCGGAGCCTCGACGCCGAGAGTCGGGAAGACCTTGTCGTTCAAGAACTTACGATACAGCGTGTGAGGGCGCCGCGTGCGGTTCTCGAGATTCTCCACTACGTCGAAGTCGTCTCCGAAGGTGATGTACAGCTTCGACTGATTCGGCGCTACTTCGCCCCAACGCTGCCCGAGGTAGCCATTCGCGAAGAAGCGAAAGTCGTCAGTTACGTACATCAGACCGCCGGCGCACTCGACCTGTCGCCACTCCCACTTGTTGTAGGCGTCCTCTTCTCCGTCCCAGCTCGTCTTGCGTGTTGCGTACTTTGTCGTCATCTTTTGTCCTTTGTCTTTGTTTCTGCTTGTGCGTCTTTCCCGTGGGTTAGGGTGCTAGCCCTAGACCGTGTGATCTAGCAATCTCACGATCAACCGCCATTATTCGGCATCGCCGACGTCTGTCTCTCCTTAGAGCTTTACAGCGTTGCCCACGGTACTCGCCTCGCGTCGCTTTTCTCCGCGACGTCTTAAACTTTATGCCCACCGGGTCTCCGCTAGACTCCACCTTTCGGCTTCAACATTTAGCGGGTTGCTAACCCGGTGGGTTGTTATGAGATCATTATAACTTCTTTAGAATCTCACCAAACGTGCCGGCGAACTCCAAAGAGTCGATGAGTTACGACACCGAGATCGACAGTGCGCTCGGCACCGGCGACGTGAAAGCTCTCGCCGCGCATGATCACGCTGTCATCGGGCATCATGATCTCTTCAGTGACCTCGAAGAGAAGCGGCTTGAGTCCGCGAGAGTGCTCTTGGTAGAGAGCGCCATCGACTACCGCATACCGCGTCGTTGTCGTGTAGATCAGGTGGTCCTGCTGCATACGTATATTGTAACTTCTTTAGATCGTATGGCCGGTTCACCCTCCCGCGGACGCTACCCTACGTCTCCACGGGAGGGAGAGCCGCTCTCCAGTCTGGAGTAATGAACATCTTGAGACTGGGATACCGGCCGGCGGCCCTTACGCTCATCCGAACAACTTCTTCCAGCACTCCGGATGCGTCCCAGAGATGAGTTGCTCTCGGCGCTCGATCGGCATCTCAGGAAACGCCTCCTGAGCCAGTGCGCCGGCGTTGTAGCGCTCGAGATCGCTCTCGCGGACCGCAAGAAAGTCTGAGCGGCCGCACACTCGGCACGCGGGCGTCTTCACATAGATGCTGTCGGTGTCTGTCGTCATTGCTCGCCTCTATTCGTCCGGGGAATCGTCTTCAGTCGCGATCGAACCGCAGTTCGGGCACGGGGTTGTCGAGTAGCCTGAGACATCGTGAAACTCTGACTCAAACTCTGTCTCGCACGCGAAGCACCGCGTCACGTCTGTCTCCATCATCAGTCGTCGTACGGGTCGTCCCACTCAGGATCGTACGGGTGACGGCCCTCTTCCTGCCACCACACATAATCCGCGTCCTCGTTCCAGTGCTCGTAGTCTTCGCGTCCCATGCTCCGTCCTTTTGTCTGACCAGCGGGCTTGCTGGTAAGAACTATTATAACTTCTTTAGAAGCTATTCGTCTTCGTCTTCGTAGGGGTACGTCGAGGGAGAGTACTTGTTCATAAAGCCTTGAACCCACGCTTCCATCTGCGGCCATTCCATCGACTTCGACGAACGGTCGTGCTCACTGCGGCGATTCCAATGAGAGCCGTAGTGATACGATGCGTAGTGCAGTGGGGCTCTGTCTTTGATGATTTCTTTCTTAGGAGAAAGATCGAAGCAAAACCGAGACGCCCACGCCTCCATTTGCATGTCGCTCATTCCCAACTCGCGGAGAGCATCCTTTGGATCGTAGACGCACTCACTTAGAACTCTCTCGTTGACCCCGCTCTGGATCGTGTAGGCGAAAACGTCGTTGCTGTACGTCACGAGCTGTTCGCCGTACGTAGAGGCTCGGCAGACATAGCCACGGCCCCCTGTTGTTCCGGCCCTGTCAATGGTGACAGCGATGGCGTTGTCGACGGCGTCCTCGACCCGAGTCGGCCGCATGACGTCCCATACGACGTCGTTGACAACAACTTTCTCAGTCGCCCAGTCTTCGTTCTCTATGCGACGCCGCATGAATCTGTCCATTCCCATTGTCAGATCTCCACCACGGAGTGCACTGAATCGCAGAGACCGCATGTCCACTCTTCTCGGCGCTTGCCATCGTGCATCTCGAAGTTGACTTCGACGTCAACCTTCTTCTCGAAGTTTTCGCAGTCGGGGTACTCGCACTCCCGATCGTCGATCTCGATCCACTCTGTGGTCTTCATCTTTGTCCTTCCGTATTGGCTGATGAGATCATTATACTTTCTTTAGATCAGAAGCACCGATCGCACGTGCAGTGGTTTCGGCCGCCAGACTCGCACCTCTGCGAAGCGTTGTGGTTGGGATGGAAGCTGGTTCCTTCGGCGCGCATGTTGTCGCAGTACTCGCACTCGCCCTCAGGCGCCTTGCCGATCTCGCTCCAGTTGATGCTCATCTGTGTCCTTCCGTGTTGGCTGATAGTTTTATTATAACTTCTTTAGAAGTCAGTCGGCGTGGTCGGTCGGTAGGCCGGCTGGCCGGCCGGCGCGAGGCCGGCCGGCGCGAGGCCGGTCAGATTTGGTAGTCGGCGATGAATTCGTCGAGATCGGTGGCGTAGTAGTCGGCGAGGTCGGCGACTTGGTCGGGCGTGACGGTGACGTTGTGGAAGACCTCGTCGCGGTAGAAGCGGTCGAGGCGCTGGATGACGGCTGACGGGCAGGCGTCGATGATTTCGGCGTAGACGTCGGCGAACGGTGCGTCGGTGTCGTTGAGGCAGATTCGGAAGGTGGGCATGTATGACCTTTCGTGTTTGGCTGGCCCGGCTGGCCGGCGATATTTATATTATAACTTCTTTAGTTTTTGCGGCAGGTCGGCTGGCTGGCTGGCCGGCCGGCCGGCAGTTAGCCGGCAGGCCGGTAGGCCGGCAGTTAGCGGGATTCGGGATGGACGAAGTTCGGGTCGGTGGAGATGTGGACGGCGGTGGCGCGCATGTCGTCGTCGAAGATTTCGGCGAGTTCGGTTTCGGTGAGTCGCGATTTGAGATTCGAGACGAGTCGCAGCCAGTTATCGACGGTAGTTATGACAAGATGGTCGTGTTGGTCGTAGGAGTCGGTGAGGTTGAGGGATCGGTAATGGGATGTAATGTAGGTGGGCATGTGGACTATTATAACTTCTTTAGAAAACCGCATACCACTGCCAGCCGGCGTCATTTTGCCGTATTCCTAGCCATTGGCCGGGTTGACGGCCAAGAGAGCGGCACTCAGGCCACTCTCAGGCTATTTCGCGCGGTGGCTCGGTCAGGCGGCCTGAACTCGGCCGCGGCAGGCCTTCTTGGCGGCCTGGCGGCGCTTGTTCGGCAGGGTGTTGGCCCGAACTCGGACGCCCGCGGCGAACGCCGCACGCTCTTCCGCGCTCCACGTGTTCTTCATCTTTGGGGCTGACTTGTTCTTGTTCATGAGATCATTATAACTTCTTTAGAACTCGGTTACCGCTGCCAACCGGCGGCTTGCCGGCCGAGGCTTGCGCCCCAGCCGGCTTGCCGGCGGCTCAGACCGTGTAGGCCAGGACGTAGCCCTTGGCCTGCTTGGCGAAGAGCTGCTCAGCGGCCGCTCGGCGGGCCGCCTGGTCCGAGAAGAACCGCTGCACCTTCGTGCCCTGCCGCTCCTTCTTCTCAGCGCGACCCCACTCGAAGATCACCTCGTGATCGTCGGTGATGGTGATCTCGTAGATCTTGCGCTTGCCGGCCACGCCGCGCGCACCATCGGACTCCTTGAGGAGACACCACTTGGTCATTCCATGTCCTTTCGTCGTTCCCCAGCCACCCTGGCTGGTAAGATCCATTATAACTTCTTTAGAACTCTAGGGAGAGTGGGCAGAGACATTACTCGACGAGTGACTCTAGAATCTCGTCAGCGACGATCGAGTGAGATTCTGCGTCGAGCGAGAAACCTCTGTCCCAATCCGACTCGGAGCATCGGGAAAGACTCGCGAGTCGAATGAACGCGACGCTCAGCAACTCGAACTCCTCCTCCCACTCGTTCGCGACGCCATCGGACCAGCGAAGCGCCCATGCGCCAGTCGGGAGCTTCTCCAGCTCGACTGCGAGGTCGGGGATTGCGTCCCAAGCGATCAGTGACTTGTTCTCGTTCATGAGTCTATTATACTTTCTTTAGTAAAGACAGTCCGTCTGCATAGCTCGCCTATAGGCGGGCCGGTGCGCTCGCCGGCGTCACTCTCTCGAGCCAAACGCCATCGACGCGCGCTCGCCTGACTTCGTCAGACCGAGAGCAAGAGCGTAGTGATCTCCGCGCCACGAGTTCTCGCCGAACGCGATGACGCCATCCGCGAGAAGATCGACGTCCAAGACCGCCGTCCGCATCGGGTCGCTATCGAACGTGATGGCGACCAGCCGCACGGGCTCGCCGTCATACGTGTCGTCGATGAGCCGTACGGTGAATCCCTCGCCGGCGACTCCGTTTCGGTGAAAGCTCGCGTCCGCGACCTTGACCGTGTCGAATACTGACTTCATGTCCGTGTGTCCTTTCATGGTTTTATTATAACTTCTTTAGAAGCTCAGTCGAAGAAGTCGGAGACCGCGATGTCGATCTCCTGCTCGATCTCGCTTCGCCGCTTCTCGATCTCTTCCGCGAGCCGCTCGAGGAGCCTCTCCATGTCGGCGACTTCGCTCACGTCATTCGCCATGAGCCGATCTTGAAGTCTGTCCATCAGCCCCTCTTGAAACGTCTCGAATCTGTCGAGCACCTCGATCTTTTCCATCGCGTCCATCTCGTCGTTATTCCTTTCCACGTAGACTATTATAACTTCTTTAGAAGAAGAGTGGGGGCGCTCACCGCGCCCCGCCGTACTCCTCTCCGTAGGTCTCCTCGTAGAGCTCGAGCATCTGCTCGAAGGCCTTCGCCTTGGTGCCGGCGGTGATTCCGTACGTCTCCTTGACGAACTTGAGGGCGCTGAAGCCTCGGGTCATCTTCATGCCATGCATCTCGACGCGGAGAGCCTGGATCGCGGAGATCATCCTGAGCTTCTCGAGCAAGTCTGGCGTGTTGGTCACTACTGTCATTCTGTGTCCTTTCGTCGTGGGCTTGATATCATTATAACTTCTTTAGAATCACGATCAGGCGGGGAGCGAATCTGAGGCGAACTTGCCTGATCGGCCCGCGTCCAGGAGATTGAAGACCATGTAGCGGGCTTCGATCGAGCTCATCCCTTGGAGCCGCATACGGCGGTACGCTCTGCGGATCGAACGCATTCGCCATGCGTCGATGAGGATGCGGCACTTATTCGAGCCGAGGATCTGGCGGCTCCCTGGGAGTGACATGTAAACCATCTGCTGTCCTTTCGTAGTGGGCTTGATTCTATTATAACTTCTTTAGAATTCGCGGCCGGCGCCCGCGATCAGCGGGCTGCCGGCTGGACGATGAGGTTCGGGTTGTTCTTGCGGCTCACGTACCTCAGGCAGGCGCTCTGGCTGCCGGTGAAGCAGATGTATCCGAAGGTCGGGTTGAAGACCTCGTGTAGACGGGTGGAGGGCTTGTATGCCATGGGCTGCTTCCTTTCGTCGTTGGTCGGGCTGACGAGATCATTATAACATCTTTAGAATGATGAGCAGCCGGCCCAGAGGGGGAAAGGAGTAACCCCCCTGGGCCGGCAAGATCTCAGGATTCGAGCGGGAGCTCGAGCTGGTTCGGGTTGTACTCGCCATCGTCGATCTGTCGCGCGATCGCGAGTCGCTCGCTGCTCGTCGCGAACTCGATCGCGGCCCAGTCGTCGTCATCCCACATCGACGTGTCGACTACGAGAAACTCCTCTGCGTCTCCGTAGTTTCCGTCCATTGCAAAGTACGTCCTCATCTTTTCGTCCTTTCGAGTTTGGTTCTTCGTTGCCTTGTCTATTGTATCTTCTTTAGAAGCTGTCCGTCTGCACTGCGCAGCCTTAGGCAGGCCTGAACTCTCTCAGTGGATGCCGAAGCCTCCACTGTTGATCAGAAACACCGCGAACTCGTCGAGGTCACCGATCTCGAGAGAGTAGAGAGTTTCCGGGTGATCCTGACGTCCCTCGCCGTTGCAGCCGTTGCACCATCCGTGCGTACGCCCAACCATGATAGCCGTCACCGCGTCGAGAGCTTTCTCGGGCATGCCCATGTCCACGCCGACCTTGTCCGTGCGGATTCCCGTCTTATCGCACCAGTCGCACTCAGGGCGCTCAAGCTTCGCGAGGTACTTGTTCCGAGACTCGATGTAGGCGTGTGCACGCCCGTCTCGAAGATCTTGCTCGATCGCCTCACCAAGCCGCGTAGCGCCCTCCTCATCGAGGCCGTAGCCGTCGTTGTAGTGGCCGTACTCTGGCTCATCGCCGACCAGGTGCGGGTGCATCTGCACGCAGTAGTCCCAGATCGGACGCCATCCCCAGACGTTCGCCCGGAAGTACTCGCCCTCTTCAGTCTTCGGGCTGTGCCCGTAAACGTCCATTCCCATCTTGCTGTCCTTTCGTTGTAGTTGGTATGATCTATTGTATCTTCTTTAGAATCAGTCGTCGTTGACGTGCCCAGGGCTGAAGCGATTGTCCGCTTCCTCGCCAGGAACAAGAGTGAACCACAGGTAGTCTGAGTTCACGCTTGGGTCGTGCACCTTCTTGAGGATCGGCCAGTCCCACGAGTTCCTGAGAGCCTGCGCGTCCAGAACTACAGTGCACTCTGGGTCGATGCCGCGAGCGATCGCCTCGTCGACGAGAGTCTTGAGTTCTCCGATGTTCATGCTGTGTCCTTTCGTTGTAAGCTGATGAGGTAATTGTATCTTCTTTAGAATCTCACGCGACCAAGACTTGCTTGTTGATGAGCCTGGCGTACTCCGCGCTATGCACCGGCCGCTGCGTCTCCTTCTCGATGAAGGTGCTCTGCGTCCGCGGGTTGTACATCACCTTCGTGGGAGTGTCTGGCAGATCGTCGACCAGGGTTCCGATGACGAACGCGTGCACATTCTTGCGGCCCTCCGCGAGGACTCGGCGCCTGCCAGCCTCGCTGACCTTGAACACGACGTCTCGTAGACGCACCTCGTCGGCGTAGTCTCTGACCAGCCATCTGCCATCGATGTGATGTTGAATGCTGAACGTGCGCTTGTGAAGGTTGTAGTAGACTCGCACCCGCATCCTTCGTCCTTTCGTTGTGGGCTTGTAGATACTATTGTATCTTCTTTAGAATCGCCAGGGGTGGCCGGCCAGCCCAAGCCGACCACCCCGGCGCGATCACCGCTTGTAGAGCCAGCCGCCAGCCCAGTCCCAGACTTCCAGGATCTGATCCCAGTCGTCGAAGAGGTTGTAGCGTGCTCCATTCAACGCCGGCGCCTTGTAGCTGGCCGGCTTGTAGATGTCTCCGTAGATGCCCTCGGCCATGCCGATGAACATGTGGACCGAGCCACCCTCGTGCTGGCCATCGTCTCGGATGTACCGCATGGTCACGCGAACGTACTTGCGGCCGCCATCAGTCTCGTAGACACGCTGCGCGAAGCCGCATGCGTTCTCTGGGCGACTGTTGATCTCGTCGATGAACTCGAGGATCTTCGTGAAGGTCGCGTCTGCGGTTCTGGTCAGAGTTTCCATGGTGTCCTTTCGTCGTGCCAGCGTGGTTGCTGACAGTATCATTGTAACTTCTTTAGAATCAGTCGCCGAACTCGCACGCGGCGCAGAGGATGTCCGGACCCCACCAGGATCCGATGAACGTCCCATGCACGCAGTACTGTCTCGAGTCGTTCCGATCCCAGTCGAACTCGTCGCCGGGCTCGTAGTCGTCTCCGATGTGCGTGCGATCTTCGTACTGCATCTCGAGGTCGAAGTCCATGGCCGCTCCTTAGACTCTCTCGGCGAGACGGATCTGATCGAGGGCCGAGTAGAGCTCGCCGATCGCGAGCATCACGGCGGGCTCCAACGACTCGCCATCTTCGACGACGTTGACATCCTCCATGAGCGACTCGAGGATCGCCTTCACTGCATCTTTCATTGTCACTGTGTCTCCTTCCATGTGGTCAATTATAACTTCTTTAGAACTCCGCCGGAGGCGCCGGCTCTCAGATGAGAACCGGCACCATCGCGGGCTTGCGCTCGTCGACGCTGACGAAGTCGGGCGTCTTGATGTCGAGCCACATATCGAAGCGCGCGCCGATCGACTCGACTGGTCGCCAGCCCTCGACTTGGACGACGAATCCAGGCGAGCAGGGGCACATGCTGCACCCTGCGTTCTGGCGCCATCCGAGCTTCGGAGCAGTCTCCTGCCAGCCGAGGGTCGGCCACACCACCCGCTCGATGTACTTGCGGAACTCGGTGTACGGCCGGCGGCGGCGATTCTCCAGGTTCTCGAGAAGATTGAAGTCTCCGACCTGCACGTAGATCCGAGGCGCGCTGACGAAGCTCGAGTAGCGCTCGTAGCGGGGCTCCCAGACGCGCTTGCGGATCCGAAGATCGAAGTCGTCTGACGAGATCTCGAGGACTCTGTCGTCGTGCCACTTGTAAGTCGCGATTGTCATGATGTCCTTTCGTAGTGGGTTGGGCTGACGTAGACTATTATAACTTCTTTAGAATCAGCCGATCCGGCCGGCGATGTAGTCGTCGCGATGCATTGACCACGCTGCGCTAACGTCCTCGGCGCTACCGCCGCCGCAGACCCAGCTCATTCCGAACTCGGCTCGCATCTCGGCGAGCTGGTCGGCGAGCTGGTCGGAATAATCCAGCTCCATCTGATAGAGGTACTCGATCGCGTCCTCGCGGGTCGCACGTCCATCGCGCTTGGCGATGATTCGGAGAGCGTCCTTGATCTCTTCTGGGGTGAACATCGTTGTGTATCCTTTCGTAGTGGGTTGGGCTGACGATGTCATTATAACTTCTTTAGAATTCACTCAGGCTCAGGGCATCTGTCCATGAACGCCGAGTGGTACATCTTCTCGTGGCCACAGTTGTCACAGATCTCGTTGAGCTCGAGCCAGTCGTCGAGCTGTCGCTGAGCTCGCTTCTTGCCTGCCCGGTACAGCAGGTACCCGGTGAATAGTCCCATGCTCAGTACCTTACTGTCTTCAGAACGCGGGTACCGGATCGTCGCAGTTCGACTCGTCGAGATGCGACCAAATCGCCCGATTGTCCTCGTAGTCGATCGCGAAGATTAGTGCCTCGCACATCTCGCAGATTGTCTCTTCCATGTTGGCTATTATAACCTCTTTAGATTCGAGTCCGTCTGCACCGTCGGGGCCTATGGCGGGCCGGAACACTCTCGAGAGGTGCCCGTCTGCATTAATGCCTAGGGGGCAGGCCTGAAGTTGTGTCGACCCGGGGGAGGAAAGGACGACTCCACCCCGGGCCAACACGACGGAGGCGACGGGGAAAGGACTACCCGTCTGCACTCCGTGACCTTAGCAGGCCGAGGCGAGTGCCGCGGCTGCTGCTCTGCCGATCGAGTCGGCAAGCTCGACTACGTCCGTCTTCAGGGGAGTGACCTGAGCCGCCGTGCCTGCCGTGATGCCGCGAGGGCCCCAGCCGGTCGAGATCCAGAGCACTCCGACACCCGTGCGCTCGCACTCGGCGATCGCCGCCTTGGCCGCATTGGTCTCGGTGAAAGTGTACTCGCCGTCGCTAACGATCACGAGCAACCGTGCGCCTGAGCCGTGCGTCAGATCGAGCGCCCCGTTCAGCGCCTTGAACGCATCATTGAACTTCTCGGTCATGTCTCGTGCTGTCCAGACTCGCACCTGATCGAGGTGCTGGCCGGGCTTGAGCGTGGCGAACACGTCGTTGCCATAGTAGACCATTGCGGCTCGAGCCTGCACGCGACGAGCGGCCTCTGACAACAGCCACGCGGTGCTCGCCATTGGCGCCATGGCCTCACCCATCGAGCCACTGATGTCGACCATGATCCCGATGTTGAGCGTCGGATCGTCAGTGTGCTTGCGAGCAGTGCGTCGCCACGGCTCGACCTGCGCCATGACACCCTTGCTCTTGAGAGCTGCGGCCTGGACTGCGGCGCGACTGCGAAGTCGTCCCGGAGGCACGACGTCCGTGATCTCAGTCTCGCTGCGATCGCGGTACTTCGCCTTCTCGAGAAGCTGCGCCACCTTGACAGCAGCGCGACGCTCGTCGGAAGACGCCGGGCGAGTCTCTTGAAGCACGCTGTTCGACTTCGTGCCATGCACCTCTGACGTTCCGGAGCCGAACACCTTGCTGGCCGCGTCCATTGCGCTGCGGCGATCACGCGAGTCCCTAGCCCTGGCCTGCGCCTCTTCCTCGTAGTCGGCGAGCTGCTCGGCTTCGGTGATGTCATCATAGGAGCCGATCTTCGACTCCTCGGCGGCGTCCTCGAGCGCTTCCTGCATCTCGTCGGCGAACGACGATGAAGATGACGGCGTGCCGCTCGTGCTCTCGCTCGAGCCCGAGCTCTCGCCGGACTCACCGGGCGCGCCTTCGGAACCTTCGCCCGGCTCAGAATCTCCAGGCTCAGGCTCGCCATTCTCTACAGCGATCTCGTTGATGAGCTCGACCCAGCGGCGCGCGATGGGGTACATGTCTGTGGCGTCGTGGTGCCGGGAGTGCTCCTGCGCTGCGCGCCAGAGCTCGCGGAGCTCTGCCAACTTGGCTTCGCCGAAGCGCTCGACGAGAAGCTCGCGAATGCGCTCAACGTCAGACCACTCGAGCGATCCGGCGTCGACACGGGCGAGTGTCAGAAGAGCGACGTTGCCCGCGAACACGGTGTCGCTGCTGTCGTGAATCTCTTCCGGATTGTTGACGACAACGTCAACAGCCATGCGGCGGAGGAACCCGGACATGCGCGGCCAGACGTCGAGGCCATGACGCTCGATGCGGCCCTCCTCAAGAAGAAGGAGCGCAGTGAACTCGCGAGGAGAAAGATCTTCAGCAGCCCGCGGCAGACTCCAGAGGGAGTAGCGGGCGTGCATTGCCTCGTGGAAGATCGCGCCGATCGCGCGAGGCCACTCGGCTTGAGTACCGATCTTGGTCAGATCGTCGATGTCCTCGGGATTGACGTCTGCGCCGAAGCAAGTCTCGGTGTTGATCTCGAGCTCGCTGGTGTTCGGCGAGAAGCACGCGGGGTTTCCGAGGCCGGCAGTCGGGCCGGCGAACGCCACGATCTCGAGGCGGCCCGACCAGCTACGAGCGAGCTCTCCGATGCTGCCGCTGACGCGTAGCCACTCCGGGTATGTAACTGACACTGGCTCACGACGAGCCGCATTCTTGAGATTGCCCACGTTGATGTCCTTTCGTTGTGGTGCTGTCCTTCGTTGTAGTGGCTATTATAATGTCTTTAGAAAGTGCCAGTGGGCCGGGCTACCCACTACGCTAGCCCGACCCACGGCGATCTTAGATCTTGGCCGGCATGCACGTCTCGCCGTACACCCGGGACAGCACGTCTGCGACGACGGGCCGATCGAGTTCGGGGGCAGCTGCGAGAATGTTCGAGATCGCGAACTTGGTGCCGAACTCCGAGTTGATGTCTCGGAACGCCAGGAGCTCGCGCATCTGCGGAGCCCATGACACCTCGTTCGCGGTGAACTTCTTGCTGAGGTTCTGCGCCGCAGTCACGGCCTGCGTCGGCACACCGAGCTTGCGAGCGAGAGACCAGTCAGTGGTCATCTCGACCTGGAGCGTGAACCGGGAGAGAAGCGCCTCGGAGAGACGCACGCCGGGCGCGTTGGGGTTGGTCGCTGCGACAACGTAGAAGCCATCGGCGGCCTTGACGGTGCCACGCTCTGGGTTGGCAGTCACGGTGTACTCGCGGCGCCCATCCATAAGACCGTAGACGATCGACATCACCTTGGTGTCGATCAGCCCAACCTCGTCGATGAGGAACGGCTTGCCCTCCTCGGCGGCCTTGACCAGCGGCCCATCTTCCCAAAGGAACGCGCCGCTAGGAGTCTGGACGTAGCCGCCGACCAGGTCAGCGACCTCGGTGTCTCCGGAACCCAGGAGCGTGTAGAGGTCATCGCCGAACGCGGCCTCGACGAGCGCAGTCTTGCCGCAGCCGGGCGAACCGTAGAGCAGAGCGTAGTGCCCGAGCTCACGAGCACGGCGCAGAACCGCGACGTCGTTGTGATCGCCCCACGAGCGGGAGAAGTACTTATCGCCGTTGGGACGATCGAAGCTCTTCTCGCCATCGAGGGTGTCGACTTCTTTCATCACCGACTCCTTGGTAGTGCTCGGCAGCGCTGCCTTGCGAGCGTTCACGCGCCCAGCCGGATCAACAATACCTTGCATCGCGAGTTGGTGATCTCCGAAGATGCTCTGCATCACGAAGCTCTCCAGCGTCGACCACAACGACGGGTCGAGCCCATCGATGATCTCTTTGTGCTCGGCCAAGCCGGCAGTAACGGCAACCTTGTTGGTGATAGTCATTTCAGTCCTTGCGTTGTAGTGGGTTGTAGTGGGTACGTAGTATTGTATCTTCTTTAGAAAGCCAGAAGATTCTTATCGAGCTTGCGAGAAGAACGGACCTTGTGGACGCGGCCCAGAGCCTTGTACGGGGTCTTCCCATTGATCGCAGCTGCGGCGTCCTCTTCGGTGATCTCGATGACGATCGGAGGCGTGCGAAGAGTGAAGCCCGAGGAAACGAACCGGCTAAGCGGAGAGAAGCAGAGGTACTGAAGAATGTTGAGCATGGTCGTCCCACGGAGCTCGTCGTCGCTGAGGCTCGAGTGGTCGATCTTGTCCTGGTGCCACTGGCCGTAGACGTCGAACGCAGTGCTAGTCTTCCACTGCCTGCGCGGCTGCGCGGTGCTGATCGTGCGGCGAAACGCCATGGCGCGCGTCTGCTTGTAGACGCCAGTCGCAGGCGTGCCAGTGAACTTGTTCTCCACGCTTGGCATGAACAAGTACTGCGCGACAGCGCCGCGGCGATCGTTGATGAACTCGAGATAGACCGCCTGAGCGATCGGCTTTCGATTATCGAATGTGGTAGTCATGGTGTCCTTTCGTAGTGGATGTAGTGGATGTTGTCATTATACTTTCTTTAGAAAGCAGACTGACGGTGAGCGCCGAGAGCCGCAACTGCTCAGGGGGGAGGAGCTGCGGCCCTCGGACGCGATCACTTGGTGGTGAGCACGGTGTACGAGGACTCGAGAAGAGTCGCCTCGTACGCCTCCGGCCACGCGGCCTTGAGGGCCTCGCGATCGATCTTGCTCATGTTGCGGTGCGAGATCTTGACTCGCTCCACGCCATTGATGGTGCCAACCTCGGCGTCACCGAGAAGCTCGCGGAGCGCCTTCTCGGCGTTCTCCTTCTCGGCCTGGAGGAGCTTGATCGTCGCCTTCGTGTTGTTGAAGGTTCGGATGAGATCCTCGGCTGAGGTCGGAAGGTCAGCGACCTGCTTGACCTCGGTGGTCGTGGTCGTGGTGGTCTGGGTCATTGTGGTGCTTGCCATTGCATGTCCTTTCGTCGTTGTGGCTTGCAGTTTCATTATACTTTCTTTAGAAACTCACTTGAAGCAAGAGACCTTGAGCTTCATGTCAGTCACGCCGATCGCGTCGCGCACTGCCGCGAGCTCGTCTTCGTCTTCGGCGTAGGTCACCTCACCGACAACCTCGTAGGTGCCGAGAATGGCGCCTGTCTGATCGTGGCGAAGCTTCCAGACGTTTCCGATCGTCCAGCCTTCGTACATCTCGCTGCCGGCGCCAACGATCACTCGAGTGGCTGCTGCCTTACGAGGCTGATCGACGCGCTTCAGCACGACAGCGATGCTGTCGGACATGTACCCGGGACCGAACGGATGCTCGAGAGGCTCCATCGGGTTCCACTTGGGATAGCCTTGTCCGTAGGGGAGGATCCCCTCCGCGACTCCATTGAATCTTTTGAACATTGGTGTCCTTTCGTTGTAGTGGCTTACGAGTTCAATTATAACTTCTTTAGATTATCGAACCGAAGCCCAGGAGTGCAGCTCGCTGAAGTCGCAGAGCTCGATGAACTTCTCGAAGTCGATGACCTCAACGGAGTTGGTCTTGTTGATGTAGACCTGCCGCGTGCTCCAGACGACGCATGGGATGTCATCGTAGTCAGGTGAGACGTAGTTGAGATCGCCGGCGGAGATGCCGAAGCCAGTCTCCTCGTTCCAGCCGGTGCCAATGATCTGCGAGATGCAGATACGGGTGGCGTACGAGGGGTCAGTCCAGCGAGGCCTCGCCTTCTCGAGCGCGCCAGCCAGCGCCTCGTAGCGCGAGTGACCGCCCCAGTGCATGTAGAGATTCACAGGGGTCTCGTCTGCGGGGGTCTCCATGAATTGGATAACTGCTCTGTCGCCCATGGTGTGTCCTTTCGTCGTTGGTATGGGGTGAGACCAATGGTATCTTCTTTAGAATTCCTTCCGAGTCGAGAACCAGAGGCCCGGCATAATCGCTGGCGCGATGCAGTCGATGCAGACTGGGTACGCCTGAGTCATTGGCTGACTCTCGTGGTCGACGAGAACTGAGAACGGAATGAACACGTTGTCCCATATTCCGACAGCGAGTCGGCAGTTCTCACACTCGATTTCGTGTGGACCAATGTCGAAGACCCCGGACAACGAGCAGGCAGCAACGTCATCCGGGGTCTCCAACAAGAAGAGGTCGTAGATGTTCACGACCTCAACGCTATCACATCAGCGCAGGATCTGCTGAATGCGCTTCAGCTCGGCCTCCAACGACGAGATACGTCCCTGCATCTCCTTGATAGCGATGTCATGGCGCTCGATGGCGCTCAGCTTAGTGCCCGTCTGCGAGGACGAGGCCTTAGCGGGCCGGCTCGTGTTGCGAGCCTTCCGGAGGGCATTGCGCTTGCGCGCCTTGCTCTTGCTCAGCACGTCTGGCAGCGGAGCGATCTCGACGCCGGGAAACGCGCTCTTCTTGACGCGAATCGGAATCGCAGCCGAGGTCCAATACAGAAGAGGAGTGCGTCCCTTGGTCATGCCGAGGAACTCGCGCTCGCCGTCCGTCTGCTCTCGGCAGTGCAGCAGGCCAACCTGGCAGAGACTGGTGAGAGCGATGCGGACCGAGTTTGACCGGCGCTTGCGCTCCGACGAGCGACCAGCGTTAAACGCCGAGAAGATCTCGTTCATGGTGGCTGGCTCGGTCGCCGTGCAGAGAAGCTCGTAGATCTCGAGCTCGAAGCTCGGACCAGAGACTGCGCCTCGTCCGCGACGGTTAATGAACTCGTCGAACTGCGGTGAGTTCATACGAAGCTGCTTGATGGTGTCGACCGTAACGGTCGGGTTTGACTGTGTCATTTCGTATCTCCGTGAGGTAGATGTCGTTGTGAGTGCCGGATCGGTTGAACCGGTGACATCATTATATACGGCTTTAGAATTCGAAGACGCTACGTACAGAATATTTTTGTTCGGTCACCGAGTCGAGTTAAACTCGCGGGATCCGGAAAACCAGTCGCGTCGGGTCCAACGTATCCGATTTGGCGCTGCCATCGAGCGTAGCCGGCTCGAGTATACTCGTCGTACACGCCGTTTCGGTGGTACCTCAGATCGGAGACGATTTCGAGTGCCCGCTGGAGGTTATAGATATCGGCGAACGCGCCTGCTTGAATTCGAGCGATCGACACTACAGGCTTCGGAAGGTGCCCGTCTGCATTTTTAGTCCGCCCAGGCCGGACATTGAAATTTGGGCGCCCAAAACCGATTGTTTCGCGCGTCCAGCGTTCTATTAATTGAACTGAGTTCTCGACATCGCCTTCGCAGGCCACGAACTTGTCGTCTTTGAGCACCTGAACAACGATCCCGCAGTGCGGAGCCTGAAAACGCGAACTTACGCGCGCAGAAAACGGATAAAAGACGATATCTCCAGCAACAGGTGAAATATAGAGCCGTCTGCTATGAGAAAACTCGGCCAGGCCGGAACCTGTGTACACGCACGATGGAACGTCAACGCCGGCGTCGTACGCTACGCAGTCAATGAACGCGCCGTCCCACGGAATGTCGTGACCGAAATAACCAACCCGTCTGCTAAACGAGTTCTCTCCACCAGGCCTGACCTTGAAGTCAGCGTACTTCAGACACTCGGAGACGAGTCCGTCTGCAGATCTTCCAGCTCCAGGCCGGACGTCACGTCGAACATCTGATTCAGACCCTGAAGAAGAAGTTGTGCCTCGTTTGCGCGAGCCGAAACGCGAATCGTCTCTTCTCTTGTTCGACATAGATCAACGTCTTCTTTCAGCCGGTCTGCTAAGATCTGCGCAAGCTTCGAGACTTCTTCTTTGCTCATTCCGTCTACTCCTGTGCTTCGGAATCGTCATTTGTCTCGTCACTTGCTTCTGGTAAACCAATTCCGTCTGACGCGAGCCTCGATGCGACGTCGATCGCATTTTTGGCGAGTCTCTCCAGACGTTCGTTGACTATATCTGCTGCGGAACGTCCATCGGTAACTTCTACACGCGCGTCAAACTCGACACCACCACGAACGCCGGCGCGATCGAGGATTTCGGTTGACGCCTTGAGGCGCACCGGCTCGGACGCTGCCTCGGACATGAGTTCTTCAAGAACATCGACAGCGTACGGAGCGGCCTGAGTCAATTTTGCGCGCGCACGTTCGACGTCCTCGCCGGGTTTTCTCGAGATCGAGCCGAGATGAATACGGCAGTAACCGTCATCCTTCGGGCGTCCCGAGCTCCACATCATGCATCGAATACCGTCGTCCTTGATCGCGCGACAACGAGTTGGAAGAGCGGCCGGCTTTCTTTTCGCGGACGGCGGACCGCCAGCCTCCTGCTCTTTCAGATAGTTTCGAGTCGCGCCAATGACCCAGGGAGGAACGATGTGATCTGCCGCCTCCTCGGCTAAGAGATCGTAACCAGTGACGTAATCACTGTTCAAGATATCCGGCTCAACGAGGATTGGGCGCTTCTCAGTAAGAGAAAGAACTCTGCGCGCTCGATCCATTTCGGGACTGCGCGCCTGAATTAAACCTGTCGGAACTCCGTTCGATGCGTAAACTGGGTCCCATCCCATTCGCGCGCGGCGAAGAGTAGAACGATTTACGTAATTGTCCTCGCAAACTCCACGCTCGACCTCGTGAATTCCGAGTTCACTCAGATCAGGGCGCATATTGATGGGATCATCAACGTGAACGTCTGGGCGCTCTACTGCGAGATCGTCATCAAATTTTTCTATCGCCATGAGAAGAATTCCGAGATTGAGTTGTGTGAGGGGTCCGCCGGGCGGGGAGAGGGCAACTACCGACGGACCCCTCGAGCGAGTAGCGAGCTACCGTGAAAGTCGATATTTCACCCGAGCCCAAAAACCGAGATTCTTCATTCTCGGATTCTCGACGGCAGGAGCCGTCTGCTCGGGAGCTGGCGCCGAGGCCGGAACTGATACAGGAACTTGATCCGTCTGCGGAATTTCTGTATCAGCGGGCCGGATGTCCTCGACGATCGGATCGACCTTCTTCGCCACTGACTTCTTTACAGGCGGCTTTTTCGCTGCGGCTTTCTTCGCCGGAGCTTTCTTCTTAGGAGCACCCGTCTGCGCACTCGAACTCCCCGAGGCCTGAGCCTTCTTTTTCGCGGGCGTTGATTTCGACGGTGTCTTCTTCGAAGGGGTCGCCTTCTTCTTTGGTTGTGAGTTATCGCTCATGAACTGTGAACTATAACCTACTTCAGCTGCCTGTGGACTCGTTCGAGAGGCTTGGGCCAGGATTGCCGCGCGTCGATGACGCTAGCGACGTGAGCACAGAGAGAACGGCGGCGACGACCGAAGCCTGCACCGCGTCTGTAATGTTGATCGTTAGAACATCAGCAGCGTCGGTGCCAACGAGAGCAACGAGAGTCTGCGCGAATGTCTTAATCGCTCGCTCCGCTGACGCCTTCCAAAATGATGATGACCACATAAGTGTAACTTCCTTTGTTCGGGAATGTGACGCGCTCCGCTTTGGCGAACAGCCTGGCGGAACGGAATCATTCTTCCAGGAAGAGGTCTCGGGCGATTTTCGCGAGAGTGAGGCGAAAAGCCACCTGTTTTGCGGCTTCTTTTAGAAACAATGGTTCTGCGGCGGCTATTATATAGGAATAGCAAGTGCTTCTGTGCGACACGAATTCGAGCCGGATGTGGGGGTCGAACCCACGACATCTCGCTTACAAGGCGAGTGCTCTACCACTGAGCTAATCCGGCAAATTGTTGAAAGCGCAGAAGCTGCTAAGTGACAACCTGAACACATGCTTATGTGATATTTGCAATTTTCCCAAGCCAACCAACTAACTTGGTATCTGCGCTTTCAGCGCCTCGAGTAGGATTCGAACCTACGACCAACGGATTAGAAGTCCGATGCTCTATCCTCTGAGCTACCGAGGCTATTGTTCGTACCGGGTGCAGGAATTGAACCTGCTCAAGTACTTTATAAGAGTACCTCCGTCAAACCGTCCGGACCACCCGGCATCTACTCACAGTAGACTGCGAAATGGGTCGTACTTCTTCGGGATTATTCGGAAAAGATGACCAGTCAAAACTGCCCATATTAGTAGAACAGCCGGGCTTGAGTATCTTCTTCTTGACAGACGGTAGAACGCTGTACTCAACGTTGTAACACCTTTACGCAGTGCGAGAACGTCATAGATCGTGATATACGCAATCAGTCCGACCCAAGCGAGGTGCCCCGCTGAGACTGTGGATGGTGGAAGATCACGGCCCGAGGTCGACATCCAAACCGTCCACTACGTCCAATGCTCTACGAAGTGCGAGGGTGTATAGAGTATCATCTTCTTCTTGAGGAACTCGAGACTCCCAGTCTTTGATCATCGACTTTAGTTTTTCACGAACTTCGTGTTTGTAGGTGAGAAACTCTATGTTCTGCTGCTCGTTCATGCTCTGCGCGCTGTCTTTTACTCTATAGATCCACTACGATTTTATACACGGCGATATGAAATTCTTTTGATCTGCTGTAGCCTTTTTCAAGACTCTCACTGGGTCAGACCGACGTCCTACACTCGTCACACAGCAGCGCATCGTATCCAGTTGGATACGTCGTAGCAATTCCCGACTGAGTTACTGGGACTGGAGTCAATGGCTTACCAGTAGATGCACCACAGCGATCGCACTTGAACTCGATAATCCAACGAACTTTCTTCTCTCGCTGGAGCAGTGCGTACAGACCTTGCGATAGAGCGTGCAATCTTCCACCACCTCGCGTAGATCTCAAGAATACTCGAGTATCCTCAGCCTCAAGGACAGGTCTACACTTCTTGCACGGACACTCCATTCTCGCCGGCTTACAGAACGTCACGCCTGCGATCTCAGTATGAGCAGCGACACGATGACCACACGCACACACTCTCTTGTCAATCTTGGTGTTTCGTGTCTCAAGCTCTCCTGCGTTGTATGCGTCTTCGATGTCCGCCGCTGAAGTTCCGAGCATCTTGAGCATCTCCTCTGGAGACATCCATTCGTTGTCGTTGCTCATCGTTTCTCCCTGTGAGAGTGTCGAAGTTTTGTACAAGCCCATTGTACACTACTCCACCCACCTGAGTCTGACTAAGTAGGAAACTCTTAGAAACTTTTGTTTTCTTCTATAAACTTTAGCAATAGACTATACAGCAAACCGAAAACTCAACCAATTCTGAGTAAGGGGTACGTGCACACGTATACGCGTATACTAGAATAACTTCACTTTCCCATTTACAGTATAGTACTACAGACCATACTACACAGTCTTTTGCATAGAGATTGCTCTTTTCTGTGTAATATGTGTCACAGTGCTTTTTTCCGTTGTATCATCAAAATAGTGCAGTTTGGTGTTACAATGCCACCGAAAAGCTCCCTCGAGACTACAAATAAGGTACAAAGTTCTTCCCCAAAGCGCCTTCGAGAAGCATACTTTGTACATTAAAGTGAGGAAAATAGAGGCCATGTAGAATGACTACATGTCGTCGATCTTCGAGGCTTCTCCGTACGATCACGCTCTTCGTCAACTTCATTCGTGCGTCTCCACGCTCACTGGAGTGGCGTACTTTCTCGAAGACATAGAAGATATCGAGGACGTTGATCTTCGAGCAGATCTTCTCGTCGCTGTCGAGAACTTGATCGACGTGTCGTATTTCATTACAGAGAGAGGTCGTGACATTGCTTGGCGTAATTCGGAACTTCCTGTCTCAGAAGAAGATATATGACCCGTCGCTCTCGTCTCTCCCCCGAGCAGAGAAGAAAGATTGCCAGAAGAAGAGTTGGGATCATCATCCCTTTGGCGATTTTTGCGTGGTTTGCGCCTACGGCGTCTGCCGCGTCATACACGGTCACCGAGGAATCCGACTGGTACTTTGAAGTCGAGCAGGACGGCACTGATGTAGTCATCTACGGTAACTCCAACAGTTCCTGTGAGGAACTAACGTCTGATCCGTACTTGTGGCTATATGACCTGTCCGGCACATTGATAACTGGCAATGATGACGGCAACCACAACAGCACAAACCAGTGTGTTTCATCAAAAATTGACACCACGCTGGATGCTGGCGTCTATCGCCTCCATGCTGGGTACTGCTGTAATCAAAGAGGAAACGGCTTCGACGGCGGAGAGTACACACTCGTCACCGATCTAACTCTCGCA
>Ga0181593_10000315_pt1 | contig 41545 bp, 43 predicted proteins | sample 071ome_19_FD_133756 | JGI IMG/M metagenome (GOLD analysis project Ga0181593, IMG submission 133756) | Coastal salt marsh microbial communities from the Groves Creek Marsh, Skidaway Island, Georgia - 071413AT metaG (megahit assembly) | ecosystem: Environmental > Aquatic > Marine > Intertidal...
AGCTACCGACCCGCAAGCAAGGGGATATTTATATTATAGTGAATAAATAGCGTCAATTACGATATATGGTATATCAGGTAAGAGGCTAAATTAGGGTTAATGAATGAACTGATTTTCTAATTTGTTTGCACCTCTTCAAGCGGTAACTTCAAAGTATACCAGCGATTTGCCCATTTGTTGAATTCTTCAAACCTTACCAACTCAATTCTTCGATTCATATCGATGACAATCGATTCAATCGATTCGAGAGATGAGGGTGCTGAATTGCTATGAGCGGACTCTTTGAAAGAAGTGGAATGCTCATCAATTTGAAATTGTGGGGAATTAAATGATTTATCATGCACCCGTACGAATTCCTTGGTGATTAGAAATTCACGCTTCTCATAAAATTTACGGTTGAATAGTAATTTCACCATAGTGTGGGCAAACATGGTGAGGGCATCACGGGCATTGAACGCCATAAAATGTCTGCTGGAAATTGTAACCCGTTCATCTAATTTAAATGAAATTCTGTATTCTGATAGTACGGGTGAAGCCTCTTTTGTTTTTTGGAGCATAGGGGTATTCAAAAGGATAGAAATTTACTCTTCAATGCAATCGCATTTGCGAAAAAAATAGATATTAAACTCATATTTTTTTATTGGGGTACTTTATTTTCTCACTATTTCAAAATTAATTAGATACTCCACCGATCATGGAACAACATCCTTCACGAAAATCTAAAATGATTTTCTAGGCATTGGCATAAGTTCAGAGAATAAATTACGATTGCTAGATCATTAACAATAAAGATCATAGTAGGCCGATATGAATCGTGCTGTAGAAATAATCAACTCATTGCGTACGGGAATGAGTGCTATTTTGAACTCTCATAATCATCTAAAAGTGAACACTCTGAGGATGTTTAATTTTGAAAAAAACCGGGTGTCTTTAAGGATGGAACTCATCGACAAGGAAAATAAGAGTCACCCAATTGGAATTATCGATGTCGTAGAATATCCTACTGGAAAGGGAGATAAGGCCAGTTGTAACTGTTTTATGACTGAACTAGAAACTGGTAAGAGTGAAAAACTGATCCTTAAACTCAATCACCCAAACGACCAAAAGACTGAATGTGATAAAGTTTTCAATTTTTTTAAAAAAGTTCTTAAAATTCCGGAAGCAGAAAAAACCTGCACATCTGAACAATCGACCGATACAAGCGTGGACAAACCTAATGAAGCATTAGGGAGTGCATCTGATTTATATCCACCTTCAGACGGGAAAATACCCGATACCCCAAGGGGGGCACAGTAGTATCAATGCTATCTTCGGAACAAATCTTTAGCTTTGACTCGTGTGAGGTCACCCAGTTTTTCGAGGGCATTTAAATCAATCTTTTCGGAATCCCCGACAATCGAAAAGAGAATTGGGCGTGACTGGATTTTCTCGATGTAGAAATTTTCAAAGTCTTTTGGTTGCGAATTCTTTAATCGTTGAAAACGAGACTCTCTAGGATCCATGTTTAAGCCCAAAATATCCACATCGTAAACAAACCTGGGTATAGCACGGGATGAAATCGGGTTGGTTCGGTAAGTACTTAGCAAAGAGGTGTGTGCGGAGGACCAACGATTTTCGCTGATCGGCATGTCCTTGAGGAGTTCAAGAAATGCATGCACTGCGTCGAGTGTTTTATCTGCTTGGCAACCTATGGATCCTACTAGGACATTTTCTTCACCTTGCCTGCTGGGGGTAAAGAACCGTGCCCACGCAGAGTAGGCCAGTGCCCGAGCTTCGCGAAGTTCTTGAAAAACAAGACCTGCCATGCCTCCACCAAAATATTCATTAAACATTTGAACAGACGGAGTGATGGACTCATCTAATAATCCAGATGAAAACTCGAGCCTAACTTGCGCCTGTGCCATTTCTTTATTTAGGAAATAAACTTGGTTAGTGGGTGGGTTGATCGAACGATCTGGCTTACTTGCTGAAGGATGATGTGCGGGTGCTTCACCTAAAAAAGTGTCCTTGATTAGAGAAATAACATGGGCAGGGGGTTTTGGACCAAAGTATAAAACAGAACGGGGGGAACTTACGACTTGTTTAAGAATGTCAGAAAGATCAGATACTGAGGTTTGATTCAATTCGCTATCCGACGATCTTCTCAAATAACGAGAATTCTCCCCGTACCGGTGGAAGTGTGCGAGAGCGTAAGTGAGGGAATTAGGATCTTTTTGTTCATCATCCCTTTCAGAAAGAATAATGCCTTTGGTAAGATTCCAAATATCATCGGTGGAGTTTGGAAGAAGTAAGTGGTCTTGGGTAAGTTTCAGAGAGGCTTCAAAGTTCTCGTCTAAACCATTGATAGAAAAATTTGAAAAATGTTCCTGAACCCCAAAAGCGAAATCCGTACCGAGTCGATACCATTCAACCTTTAATTTTTCGGAATCTAGGGTGCCTGCGCCTGCCCGGTCTAGCATTCTCTTGGCTGCGGAAAGGAGGGGTTGATGGTCGAAACCCATTTCCATCCTCACTTCCAAATTAAACAAATCATTGAGAGGGTTAAAAGAATGAATGAGTCGAATGCCAGGTGAAATCGAGTGTACTGAAAAATCCCTGCCTTCCTTCAAGAACTTGGGTTGCAAAGGATTTAAAGGCAATTTTTTGACTTCTTTCATGAAGGAGGATTCTTTATCCGGGTCGATTGAGAGGGGGTCAATAGGTGGCTTTTCGATAGAGGGTAAGTCGTGTTGTGCGTCGACTCGAAAACCGACCACATAATCCATGCCATAATATTTTTGAGCAGTACGGATAATGTCATCTTTGGAAAGTTTCTCCAAATCAGCGATCTCGTTGAGAGTGGTCTCCCAATCGGTAAAGGCTAAAAAGGTATCTCTCATAAGCTCTACCCTCTTGTCATTTCTTTCATAATTCTCCTTTTGGCGTTTTTTAAAGTCGTTAATCACAGCACCGAGAATCCAGAGATCAAAGTCTCCTTGTTTGATGCGTTCAATTTGTTGAAGGAGTAACTGCTCTACCTCCTCGAGTGTTTGATCTTTTTTGGGTATTCCATAAAGAAAATGAGCCCCATAGTCGTTCATATTTTGAGGGTAACAACCAGCAGATCTAACTTTTTGTTTGTCGACCAAATCAAGATTGATGAGACCGGCAACGGAGTTATCTAGTATCATATCAATTAACCGTAGGGCTGGGTAATCTTCGTGGTGGCGGGGTGCGGTTCGAAAAGCGAGTACCACCTGTTCTTCGCCCAGATATTCTACTTGAACAAACTCACGACCCTTTAATGGTTTTTCTTCCCACTTAGGCTCGGGTCGAAGAGGGGAGGGGCTTTTCCAGGATGAGAAATATTTTTCAATGAGTTGGAATGTTTTTTCTGGGTCTAAGTCACCGGATAAACAAATCGCCATATTTTCGGGGACATATTGCTTGGCATAAAACTCTTCAATGGCCCGAATAGATGGGTTCTTTAAGTGTTCAACGGTCCCTAAAGTCGACTGTTGACCGTATGGATGGACTTTAAATAGAAGATTATTTACTGCTCGGTAGATCAGTCGATGTTTATTGTCGATCGCTCTATTCTTTTCTTCGTAAACCGTTTCCAATTCTGTGTGAAAGAGACGGAATACGGGTTGATCGAAGCGTTCGCTTTCGATTTTTGCCCAGTGCTCCAATCGGTTACAAGGTAAGTCTACTTTGTAAACCGTTTCTTCATGCCAAGTATGGGCATTAAGTCCTTTGGCTCCCATGTCGCTATATGCACGGTCCATTTCGTTAGGAATAGCGAACTTAGAGGCTTGGGCGGAAAGAGTATTTATTTGTCGATAAATCTCTGATCGCTTGGATTCATTTTTCTCGTGAGCCCTTTTTTCGTAAAGCGAAGCGATTTGTTGGAGTAGGGGTTCTTCATCGATGAAACTTTCAGTGCCAAATGAGCGTGTTCCTTTGAAGAGCAAGTGCTCAAGGTAATGCGCGAGGCCAGTATTGGACGCGGGGTCGTGTTTACTCCCTGCTCGGGTAACTATCTCTGCGTAGAATCTTGGTTCTTCGGCGTTTGGACTAAGGTAAACGGTCAAGCCGTTATCAAGAGTTTTTTGCAAAACTTGCATCGATGGTTGGTGGGTTGTGGAGATTTCTTCCGAAGGAGATTGTTCCGGTATACATGAAGAAAAAGCAAGCAGGGTGACAAGTTGCCAGATAGTTCGTCGAGGTTTGGACATTGTAGAATTGAAGCAAAGGAAAATTTTGATAGAAAATACAAATATCTATAATGCTATCATCATTTATCCAATGAAATTCAAATTATACGAATACGAAAAGTGCTCAACCTGCACAAATGCCCGAAAATGGTTGGATGCAAAAGGTTACACTTATGAGAGGCTTCCTATTCGGGAACAACCGCCTTCTCGTAAAGAGCTGAAACAATTGCTTGGTTTTCATGAAGGAAACTTGAAAAAATTATTTAATACTTCCAGTAAGGACTATCGTGACCCTTCAGTAAAAGAATTATTGCCTAATTTGTCGACGGATCAAGCCCTGGGTCTTTTGACGACAAGAGGGAATTTGAACAAACGTCCCATCCTTGTTGGAAAAGATTTGATTTTGCAGGGTTTCAAAAAGGATGTTTGGGAAAAGCATCTAACATAAAAATTTAAAATCATATTTTCTCCCTAATGAAGTTGAGTGCACTCCAGCCTTACTTTTAAATTACATTTTACGCTTCATGAAACACCTAACAGAGATTTGGAATGATTTTGTTAACGCCGGTAAAGTGGATGAGATTTGTGCTTTATACGCAGAGAATGCTCGCTTGCTGGCGACTTTTGCTGCCATCCCAGTGGATAACTCTACTGGTATTCGTGCTTACTTTGAAGGCTTTACCTCGCGTCCTGGATCGGGAGTTTCTTTTGATACAGAGGGTGCACGCCGTGATAAGCTTAGTAACGAACTCTACCTTTACACAGGAACCTACACCTTCTTTCACAGCGATGGAGGAAATCGCCAAGAATTTCCGGCAAGATATTCATTTTTGGCAGATGAAACTAGCAACCCCAAGATTCTTCACCATCACTCTTCATTGATTCCTTCCGCTTAGAATTTTATAGTTCTGGTCTGTTCCAATACCCTCCCATACCATGCTAACACCCAAGCAAACACTCGATACCTACTATTTGGAAGCACGCCGCGATCTGCTCGAGGTTGCTGCTCTCCTTGACCGATACGACGAAGCGGTCAAGCGAGCGGGAAAAAGTGCAGAAGACGAGAGTCGATTGCATGTTCTCAAAACTGCTATGCAATTGCTTGCAAAAGACGATCATACTGAGTCCAATCGGGCGGCTCAATTGCTCGAACATTTTTCCAAAATCAACTAATTGCTTTTAAACTGATGCAAATAATTCAACCTCATTATCATGCCATTGCCCGGACCGCCCAAGACTATGAGCGTATGGCCATGTCAGGAGTTGTTGCGGTGTGTGAGCCTGCTTTCTGGGCCGGGTTTGATCGTAGGCATCCCGAGACCTTTATCGATTACTTTGCCCAGATTTCCGAATTTGAACCCACCCGTGCTGCCGATTTTGGCATCAGGCATTTTTGCTGGGTGGCGGTCAATCCTAAGGAAGCCGAGAATGTGGAACTCACCAACGAAGTGCTCCGCCAAATGCCTGAGTTCCTCGACAAACCAAATTGTCTCGGAATAGGTGAGACGGGTTTGCACAAGTCAACCCCCAATGAGATTGCTGGATTAGAAGCCCATGTGGAATTGGCAATCAAGCACGATCAACTCGTTTTGATTCACACTCCACATCTTTCAGATAAAGCTCATGGTACAAAGACGGTTCTTGAGGTTCTCGCTGGGATGGATGTAAATCCAGATAGGATTTGGATTGATCATGTGGAAGAGCAGACGATTGAATGGGTTTTGGATGCTGGATATTGGGCGGGAATGACCCTATACCCTGTCACCAAATGCAGCCCCAGAAGAGCCGTCGATATTCTGGAAAAATATTCGACGGAGAGATTGTTGGTCAACTCATCCGCGGATTGGGGACCCAGTGATCCTTTTACCTTGCAGGAGTGTATTGTAGACTTTCGCAAAAGAGGTCACAGCTTACAGGAAGCCGTAGAAATCTTTCATAACAACCCTTGTCGATTCCTTGGACAAAACCCCAAGTGGGACATTAAGCCTATACAGATTTCGGAGTTCTCTAATCAATAAACTGGTTGAAGAAATTATGGTTTTAAAACTTTACGACACCCTTAGCCGGGAGGTTCAGGATGTTTTTCCAATGGATGGTAAGATCGTTCGTTTCTATTGCTGTGGCCCAACGGTTTATGGGCCAGCTCATGTCGGCAACTTCCGTACTTTTGTTTTGCAGGATATTTTTAGGCGGGCTCTCGAAACATGTGGGCAAAAAACATATCATGCCCGAAACCTTACCGATGTGGACGATAAGACGATTCGTCAGTCGCAGGAGGAGGGGGTAAGCCTTGGTGATTTCACCGATCGCTGGACCAAGCGTTTTAATCAGGATTGTCACTTATTAAATCTCCTCCCTCCTCATGTACAACCTTCTGCGGTTGCACATGTTCCTGAGCAGATCGCCCTGATCCAGCGACTGATCGATGGCGGCAAAGCTTATCAAGGCCCCGATGGATCGGTTTATTTCAAAGTCGATTCTTTTGAAAAGTACGGAGCACTTTCTCGTTTGGCCGATCGCGAAATCACCACTTCATCCAGGGATCGTGAGACTTCAGATGAATATCAACGAGATTCGGCGGCTGATTTTGCCTTGTGGAAGGCTAGGCGTCCAGAGGATGGGGAAAACTATTGGAATTCTCCCTGGGGTGAAGGTCGGCCGGGTTGGCACATTGAGTGTAGTGCGATTTGCCTTAAGCACTTAGGAGAAAGTTTTGATGTACACTCTGGAGGAGTAGACCTTGTTTTTCCTCACCATGAAAATGAGATCGCCCAAGTGGAAGCGGTTACCCACAAAACTTTTGCCCGCCATTGGTTTCATATCACCCATCTCATGGTCGAGGGTACCAAGATGAGTAAGTCACTTGGTAATTTGTATACTTTATCTGATTTGCAGGAAAAGGGATACGATGCTCAAACGGTGCGTTATGTTCTCCTGTCGGGGAGTTACCGCCAGCCACTTAATTTTACCTTTGACTCCCTAAAGGCGGCTCAAAAGGCATTGAAGAAGCTGCAGGATTTTTCCCAGAAAATTGAGCTTCCGAAACAACCGAGCCATCCATTGGGGTCTGAAAATTTCGGTCCATTTAGTGAGGTCCAAAAAGCGATGCTTACTGATTTAAACACGGCGGACGCTTTGGGGAAATTATTTGGTCAGGTCAAAGAAATTTCTGAATCTATCTCACAAGGTAAGATTCCATTAGACAGCGAAGAAATGAAGGAAATCCAAGATGGGTTTGCCTCGGTTTTAAATTTATTTGGTTTTCACTTCACCCAACCCGAAGCGGAGGTTGCTCCCGCAGGGGTGATCTCCTTAGCAAATCTTAGGTGGGTAGCAAAGTCTTCCAAAGATTGGGCGGAAGCGGATCGTCTTCGGGAAGAAATAATTAAAGCAGGGTGGGTGGTTAAAGACACCAAAGATTCTTACGAATTAGAAAAGAAAGTATAATTCTTCTGCGGGAATTAAATTTTCTTACAATTCGCAATTCTTGATCAATTTTGGTTTCAATAAGTCTTGGTTATGAACCGAATTTAGGTTCAATCCAAAGACAATAATTGGTATACAATGGTCAAGTGCGGGTCTTCCTATCGGGTGTGATAGCTATTATATTGAATATAACTAATTTATGTTATCTCCCTATGATTTACTATGTTCTTTTTTCAGTCCGTTTTTTGAAAGATGCTGACAAAGAAGGACTCAAACTTTTGAGTGATACAAAGTACGCTTAAAATTTATGACAAATATTTCGATTTATACCATAGGAAGTCGCATTTCAAAGTGGGGTGAAGGCCCGATATACTGGGAAGATCATTTATACTATGTCGATATTGAAGGACATGCATTGGTTAAGCTTAATCCAGTAAGTGGAGAAGAGTCTTTTTGGGATATGGGGGAAAGAATCGGGACGGTTGTGCCTTCTGAATCGGGCGATTTGCTCTGTGCGGGGGATTCTGGGATTTATCGTTTTAATCCGGACACAGGGCAGAAACAGAACCTCGCCGATCCAGAAGCGGATAAAAGACCGGATAATCGATTTAATGATGGGAAGTGCGATCCTGCAGGCAGATTTTGGGCAGGGACGATAAGTACGGTCAAGAAACCAGGCGATGCGAATTTATATCAACTGGATGAATACGGGAAGGTTCATCTGAAAATAACTGATGTTACCAATTCCAATGGTATCTGCTGGAATGATTCCCTCCAAGCGATGTACTACATTGATACTCCCAGCCAAAAGGTCATGGTTTATCAGTATGACCGTTCGAGTGGAGATATCTCTAATGCTAGAATTGCTGTTGATTTCAAAGACATAGATGTGGATGGCTCACCGGATGGAATGACGATCGATTCCGATGGTTTACTCTGGGTGGCTATGTGCCATGGAGGAGCAGTCGTTTGCGTAAATCCAAAAGATGGGAAATTGGTCAACAAGATTGACTTTCCTTGTGTAGAAACCACTGCATGTGCTTTTGGCGGAGATCGTATGGACAGGCTCTTCGTCACCACGGGCATTCACAAAACTATAGAAGAGCCCAATGCAGGCTCTGTTTTTGTCGTCGATGGCTTGGGTGCTCAAGGCTTAGCCGCTTATCCATACCGAAGTGATCAATAAACATTTTTGATACCTGAAATCCGTTTGAAATATCAAATCATACAGCCTAATAAAATTGAACCATGTCATATTCATTAAAAGATAAGGTTTCTTTAATTACTGGAAGCACCCGGGGTCTCGGTTTGGGGATCGCTCAGAGTTTGGCGGATGGTGGCTCAAAAATTGCCCTAAATTATTATGGTAATCGGGAAGTGGCAGAGAAAGCCCGTGAACATCTACAATCCAAAGGTGCTCATGTAATGCTGATTCGAGCCGATGTGACCGACCAGTCCCAGGTTGCCGCTATGGTTGAGGCCGTGGAAGAGAAATTTGGCTCTGTCGATATTTTGGTACCCAACGCAACGGGTCCCCAGCCACAAAAGCCCATAGAAGAATACGACGCTGATTTTTACAGGGAAATGTATGATTTTTTTGTGCTCAGTCCCTTCCTGTTGGCTCAGGCTACCTTACCAGGGATGAAAAGGCGCAATTGGGGTCGCATTGTGAATATAACCAGTGAAGTTTTTCATGCTTCTGTGCCCCAATTTACCGCTTATGTCGCCGCCAAGGGAGGCCAGATTGGATGGAGTCGTAGTTTAGCGGTTGAATTGGCATCCACAGGAATCACTGTAAATACGGTTGCCCCGGGATGGATTCCGACCGATCGTCATATCAACGATCCCCAAGAGGATAAGGATGCTTATTTAAATGCCATTCCTATGGGTAGATGGGGTACCCCAAGTGATGTCGGAAATGCGGTCAGGTATTTTGCTTCGGAGGAAGCCTCTTTCGTAACTGGACAAACCCTCTGCGTGAATGGGGGACGCACCCCCTGGTAACCCTGGGCCGTTAATACGCTCACCCACATAAATTAATACTATGAATATTCAAAAAGTCTTCACATTCCTTTCTCTAGGTACTTCACTTCTCTTTCTTTCCAGTTGTGGTCAAGGGGATACGGATACGGTCTCAGCGCAGTCGAACTCACCGACTTTCGCCTATGTGACGAATGGAATCGACCCATTTTGGGATTTGTGTGCCGCTGGTGTGCGGATTGCAGAAAAAGAGTTTGAAGTGAATTGCGAAGTGTTGATGCCCCCCAAAGGGGTGGTTGACCAGAAGAGGATGATGGAAGCCTTACTTGCTAAGGGGGTGGATGGTATAGCGGTCAGTCCGATCGATGCAGATAATCAAACACCCTTTCTTAACGAGGTGGGTCAGAATACCATTCTGATTACGCAGGATGCAGATGCTCCAAAAAGTGACCGATTGGTCTACATAGGAACCAATAACTACAAAGCAGGAAGGTCCCTTGGCAAACTGGTCAAGTCAGCCATACCTGAGGGTGGAGAAGTGGTGATTTTTGTCGGCCGCTTGGAGCAACTAAATGCCCGGCAACGTCGGCAGGGGGTGATTGATGAATTACTTAACCGTCCTTCTCAAGAACTTGCCGATGTAAAGTTTGATCCAGTGGACCGAACCAATCTTTCCGCAGAAGGATCTAAATATGTTATTCTTGATACACGCACCGACAATTTTGATAAAGCCAAGGCTAAGAGTAATGCGGAGGATTCAATGACCAAGTATAAAAACTTGAAGTGTATGGTTGGGCTGTTTGCTTACAACCCTCCTGCCTGTATCGATGCGATTAAGGAGGCGAATAAGCTTGGTCAGATCAAGGTTTGTGGATTTGACGAGCAGGACGCTTTACTCAAGGCAATTTCCGAAGGTCATGCGCACGGTACCATCAGTCAACAGCCATGGAAATATGGTTATGAGTCGATCAAAATGCTCAAGGCAATATATGAGGGCAAACGCCCCGACGATCAATACTTTGAACTTCCTTTTCTTGTGGTCGATCAATCCAATATCGAAGAGTTCTGGACAAAAAAGAAAGAAATGACGCAATTAGGGAAACAACATTGAGTGAAGCCAATTCCATCCCGTTGCTTAAAGTATCAGGTTTAAGAAAGAGTTTTCCAGGGGTTCTAGCCCTTAGGGGAGTTTCTCTTTCCCTTGAAAAAGGGGAAGTTCTTGCCCTAATTGGTGAAAATGGAGCCGGTAAAAGCACGCTGATGAAGATTCTTGCCGGTGTGCAACCGGCCGACGAAGGGCACTACCAAGTTGATGGGAAAAATGTCCAGTTCAGGAATGTCAATGAAGCGATGGAGCAGGGGATTGCCCTCATTCATCAGGAGCTTAATTTGTGTGGAAATCTGGATCTTGCAGCCAATATTTTTCTGGGTAGAGAACCTACGCGAAGAGGACTGATTGACGATGTGGAGATGAGAAGCCAGACCGAAAAGTTTCTGTCTAAGGTGGGGCTGAATTTACCCGTCGAGACCTTGGCAGGTTCCTTACCAATAGGAAAGCAACAGTTGATAGAAATTGCCAAAGCTCTTTCTTGTAATGCCCGTGTTTTAATTATGGACGAGCCGACGAGTAGCCTTTCGCAAAAGGAAACAGAGACCCTTTTCGGTGTAGTTAAAAACCTCCGGTCTAAGGGGATCAGTGTCATTTATATATCACATCGTCTTGGTGAAGTGAAAGAACTGGCGGATCGGGTGACTGTTTTTCGGGATGGAGAAAATGCTGGGGAGTTAAAAAAAGACCAGATTAATCACCCCAATATGGTTAGTTTGATGGTTGGGCGGGAATTGAGTGAGTTCTACGATCGTAAAAGGCACCAACCACAAAAGAATATTCTTTCGGTCAAGGGGCTATGTTGTCCATCTTTCCCCGATTATCCTCTTTCATTAGAGGTTCATGCGGGTGAGATTGTTGGCATTGCTGGGTTGGTTGGGGCGGGCAGAACTGAGTTATTGCAAACAATCTTTGGAGTGACTCCCGCCCTAAGCGGCACCATTGAAATTGATGGGGAGGTAAAAAATATTCGATCCCCGCAGGCAGCCATTAGATCAGGAATTGCCCTTGCCCCAGAAAACAGAAAAGAGCATGGGCTTGTGCTGCCGTTGTCCGTGCGGGAAAATTGTAGTTTACCCTGTTTGCAAAGAGATGCTTCGGTGGGTTGGCTTAATCATAAAATGGAAGATCGGGTGACTAAGCAGTCGGTTGAATCCATGAAGATTAAAACACCTAATAATGAGCAGAAAGCCCGGTTTTTATCGGGCGGAAATCAACAGAAAATTGTTTTAGGGAAATGGTTGGCGATGAAACCAAAGTTGTTGCTACTGGATGAACCAACCCGTGGAATCGATATCGGTGCCAAAAGAGAAATTTATAAACTCATGGAGAAACTTGCGGGTGAGGGGATGGCCATCCTTTTCGTTTCCAGTGAAATGGAGGAAGTTTTAGGTATGTCGGATCGTACTTATGTTATGCACGAGGGAAAAATTTCTGGGGAACTTAAGCAAAAAGAATTAAGCGATAAGGCGATCATGAATCTAGCTACCGGTACTTTGCAGGTAGCATAAAACCTATATCAAGGATGAAAAAAAACATACTGGGCATTTTTATTCTCTTGGTGGCTATCTTCGTAGTCACTGCTATGATAAACCCTAAATTCCTCAATGCATACAATATGCAAAACCTCATCAAGTGGTCGAGCTTGTATGCCATAATGAGTTTGGGGGTAGCTTTTGTGATCATTACTGGGGGGATTGATCTTTCGATCGGGTCGGTGGTCGGATTGGTCTCCGTTGTTCTTTCCATTTGTTTGAAGTTGGAAGGAATGGATCCCTGGAGTGCTATCGGCATTACCCTCATACTTTCATTGGGGATTGGTTTGGTCCACGGGCTTTTAATTACCAAAGCCAAGGTGCAACCCTTTGTGGTCACTCTTTGTGGATTGTTGGTTTACCGCAGTCTGGGCAGGTGGTTAACTGATAATCAGTCGATTGGACCCATACCTCTTGAGGGGGATCCAGGGTATGTAAATATTGAGCAGATCTATGGCCTTGATTTTATCTTCAGCGGGAAAATTGCAATCGGTTCCTTTAATTTACCTACTCCAGCACTTTTTTTATTAGTTCTCGCTTTAGCGGCAGCTGTTTTCTTAAGGCGGACCATCTGGGGGCGTTATCTTTTTGCCTTGGGAAATAATGAAGAGGGTACCCGTTACAGTGGAATTGATACCGATCGAATGAAGATCATTGCCTATGTGTTGTGCTCTCTTTTCGCTGGGATTGCCGGTATACTTTTTGCTTTTGAATTGGACTCGGTACAACCCGCACAGACCGGTGAATTTTATGAACTTTATGCGATTGCAGCGGCCGTCCTCGGTGGTTGTAGTTTGCGAGGTGGTGAGGGATCGGTTCTCGGAGTAGTGATTGCAGCGGCCGTCATTCGACTCATTTACAATTCGATCAATATGGTTGGTATATCCACCCACCTGGAATTTGGAATCCTTGGGTTAGTTATTCTACTGGGGGTTATTGGGGATGAGTATTTGAAAAAGAGGGTTAGCCAAAAACAATCCTTATCCAAGACCTAAGCCTTTTTATCTGAATGGCCGAGCCTGCGGTCTGGGCAAATCAAATCGCGGATTCTTTGCTTTAACTCCTTGGGTTGGGGAAACCCTTGGTCTTGTTTTCTGCACCAAACCCTGTTTTGGTTCACCCATATTTCAAAAAGGCCAGCTTCTTCCCTGGCAGGAACCAAGGATACCGAACTTACTTCATTATTAAAGGTGGAAAGTATTTCTTGGGCTAGCCAACTCGCCCGCAACATCCATCCACAAGCTGGACAGTAATGAATGCGTAGATCATTAGAGGGTGCCTTTTTAGAATTTGGAATGGTCTGCATGATAAGACTGATATTTTATCCACTCTCGTTAAGGCAAGTGTGGATTGATTCTTAGATAAGTTTCATTGCGGTTGCCAAGTGCAGATAGGTACTTTTGATAGTGAAGTTATGAGTTTTATTGGCATCGATGTTGGCACTTCTTCAATTAAGGCATTACTGGTGGATATGGATGGCAAGGTTCTTGCCTCCAGTAATCCGGAATATTCATTTCAAACACCGGCTCCACTTCAGGCAGAGACTGACCCTAGGGTATGGTGGGACGCCACTTGCCAAGCATTAAAAGAATTATTGGCGACAGAAGAGCCTCAATCGATTACAGGGATTGGGCTAACGGGGCAAATGCATGGATTGGTCTTACTGGACGCCAAGGGGAATCCTCTTCGCCCATGTATAATGTGGAACGACCAGCGTTCATTTCGTGAGTGTGAGGAAATGACCGAAGTGATTGGCGAGTCCGAGGTTTTACGAATCACAGGAAATCCGATTTTAGCTGGGTTCACCGCCCCCAAGTTAAAATGGGTCGAGAAAAATGAGCCCGAAGTTTTTGCTAAAATTGCCAAGGTGCTCCTTCCTAAGGATTACATCAGGTATAAGCTAACTGGTGAATTTTTCTCGGATATGTCTGATGCTTCCGGCACATCTTTGCTCAATGTTGGTCAGAGAAAATGGTCCGATGAAATTCTTTCCGCAATGAACTGGTCAATGGAATGGTTGCCCGACTTAACCGAATCGACTGTTGCATCCACTCGAATATCTTCCGAAGCCAGCAGCCTAACCGGTTTGCCCGCAGGTACACCTGTGATTGCGGGTGGGGGGGATCAGGCTGCCCAAGCAGTTGGTTGTGGTATCGTTGAGGAGGGGATGGTTTCCGCAACTCTAGGGACCAGTGGGGTCGTGTTTGCTCAAAGTGATGAATACCGGATTGAACCAGAGGGGAAACTACACGCTTTTTGTCATGCGGTTCCCGGGAAGTGGCACTTAATGGGAGTGATGCTTTCTGCCGCTGGGTCTTTCCAATGGTATAAAAATCGATTAGGCAGTGAGGAACAGAAAAGGGAGGAAGCTGGCGAAGGGAATGCTTATGACCTGCTAACCCAAGAAGCGGCGAAAGTTGAACCGGGATGTGAGGGTTTGGTTTTTCTTCCCTATCTTTCAGGAGAACGCACTCCCTATCCTGATCCGCATGCCCGTGGTGCATTTATTGGCCTTACCCTAAGGCATGGAAAGTCTCATCTTTCCAGGTCGGTTCTGGAAGGTGTGAGCTACGGGCTTAAAGACTCACTTTCTCTGATGCAAACACTGGGTGTTCTGCCAGAAAAAGTAATTCTCTCAGGAGGTGGAGCTAGGTCTGCCCTTTGGAAGCAAATGTTATCCGACATATTTGAAACCCCCTGCTGCTTGGTCAACGCGACCGAGGGAGCGGCTTACGGTGCTGCCCTTTTAGCTTCCGTGGGTTGTGAAAGAATGGCTACGGTTGAGGAGGCATCCAGGAGTTGGGTTCAGGAAACAGAACAAATCCCAGTGGGCGTAAACTGTGAGAAATACCAAAAAAATTATCAGGTATACCGAAACCTCTACCCAAGTCTGAAGTCATCTTTTAATAGTTTATCTTTGGGATGACCCCAATTGATTCGTTGGAAGAAGTAAGTCAGGTTTATGAATCAGACCGCTTACTTGGAGAATATTTACTGTTCCATTATGGGGATGCGAAGGAGCAGTTTCCTTGGACGGATGGACCCAAGGAGGCCCTGGGGTTTCCTTCCCGTAGTGTTTTGGAGTTGGTAGATACCAACGCTCCAGTTCATTCAGCCTTAGATCTTGGATGTGCGGTGGGCAAAAGCAGTTTTGTCTTAGCCGAGCTTGCCAACCGCGTGATCGGAATCGATTTTTCGGAATCGTTCATTCGTGCGGCGAGGACTATTCTTAAAGGTGGCAAGCTCAACTATCAGTATCTTGAGGAAGGTTGTCACTTAAAAGAGGGAATAGTTGAGATCTCTAATCCCCCAGAGAATTTAACTTTTGAGCGGGGAGATGCGTGTGATTTAAGAACGGATCTTGAGTCTTTTGACTTGGTGCACGCTGCGAATTTGCTCTGTCGGTTGCCTGATCCAAAAATTTTATTGAATCGACTTCCTCAATTAGTCAAACCGGGAGGGCAATTGCTTCTCACAACCCCTTTTACTTGGCTCGAGGAATTTACCCCCCAAAGTAACTGGTTGGATCAAGGGGGGTCGGATAATGCACTTAAAAATTTCCTCAGCCCTGAATTTGAACTTGAGCAGGAAAAAAACCTACCTTTTCTAATCCGTGAACATCGTAGAAAATTTCAGTATACGGTCGCACTAGGTATGCGGTGGAGAAGAAAGGGGAGTGTATGAACAAAGATTCCTTTTTGGACTCAGTTCAATTGCAGGATAAACCTCCGCCTGCAATAAGAACTGAACTTCAGGCATTGTGGTGGATCAAAAAAGGAAATTGGGATGCGGCCCATGACCTTGCTCAAGATGCGAACTCATTAGAGGGAGATTGGGTACATGCATATTTGCACCGATTGGAGGGAGATTCAGGGAATGCTGCTTATTGGTATGCTCGTGCTCAGAAACCCTATTTCCATGGGGATCCCATCGAGGAGTGGGAGCGTTTGCTAGATCAGTTTCTTGTCGAATGAGTACCCGGACCAATTCCCTGGAGAAAGATTCCCTCATTCCAAACGAATTTTCTTGGGACTGGCTCACTCCTGTGTGTCTACTTGTTTTGAGCGTTATGAGTGTTCTTTTTATTCATTCGGCTCAGGCATATGGTGGGGGAAATTATTGGAAAATGCAGATCTTATGGTGTGTGATCGGTTTCACAATTTATATGGTTGTTTCGCTTATCCATTATCAAATATGGATGAGGTATGCTCACTTGATTTATTTTTCGGTTTTAATTGGCCTTCTCTTAGTCTTTGGAGGCCCGATGATATACGGAGCCCGCAGATGGATCGACTTTGGTTTATTTAAGGTTCAGCCATCAGAGGTAGCCAAATGGTCCACAATGATTTTTGGTGCGAGTCTACTCGCACGCTCCAAGGTTGGGGATATGCAGGACTCATTGCGCGGAATCTTAAAAGTAGCTGGCTGCTTTTCCTTGCCAATGTTCTTGATTTTTTTACAGCCAGATTTAGGGTCGACCTTGGTATTCCCACCCATTGCTTTTTCACTTTTATACGTAGCCCGCATGCCAACCAAATTTTTTGTTTCCACGTTTGTCGTATTCGTGGTTTTGCTTGGCTTGTTGAGCTTCGATTTATTCCACTATTATCAATACAAACTAGAGAATCCAAAACCCTCGGATGCCGTGGTGGCTTACGAGGATACATCACTCCTCCCTCTCAAGGATTATCAACGCAAACGCATTCTAACCTTTGTTGCACCCGAAGTGGAAGACCCTCATGGTGTCGGTTCGAATTGGAATCGTATCCAAGCTCTGATTGCTGTCGCCACTGGTGGTGTCTCAGGTAAAGGGCTTGGGGAAGGAATGCAGGCTAAGCTCGGATATTTACCAACCGCAGTTGCTCACAATGACTTTATTTTCGCTGTTATTGCTGAGGAATCAGGACTGCTGGGTGGTGGATTAACCATTGGCATGCTTTGCCTAGTGGTTTTCGGGTGCCTTCGGGTCGCCTCAAAATCTGCTGACCGTTTCGGTTCTATGCTTGCAGTTGGTGTTTCTGTTCTTTTGATGATGCATATCTTCATCAACATAGGAATGACTATCGGAATTACACCCATCACTGGGTTGCCTCTCCCATTTTTAAGCTATGGGGGTTCCTTCATGGTAGTCTGTTTCTTAATGTTGGGAATGGTTCAAAGTGTATTTCGTCATCGAAACTCAATGCTTTGAAACCAATGCTAACAGAAATTCCTTTAAGATGGGTGAGGTTTGGATTCCTCAACACTACCTATCATGGCCAGAAGAAATCGGCGAAAAGCCTCCTCTAAACGAAATTCTAAACTAAAGCATCATGAAAATTCGGGTAATGATTTACCTGAAAACGATTTAAGCTTAGCCCCGCGCGAAAAGCCTCCTATCTTAATTGATAAAAAAGAGCTTAGAGACGCGGCTTTGGAACGGGCCAAAAATCGCCCAATCCGAGAGCGAATTATGGCTTTTTTCCGAAGGGAAAAAAATCAGGATTATAAAGAGATTATCATTAACACAGAGGCCCTGGAAAGGCGGGTAGCCATGATGGAGAATGGCATTCTTCAATCCTTTGATATTGAAAGATTGGATAAAGACCGGATGGTTGGTGCTATTTTCAAAGGCAAAGTTCAAAATCTTGAACCTGGTTTGAAGGCTGCATTTGTTGATATTGGGCAGGAGAAAAATGCTTTTTTACATTACTGGGATATGCTTCCTGGAGCCAATAACGATCCATCGATCGAGATTGTTCGGGAGAACAAAAAGAAAACCACGAACAAAAATGAGGCAAAATCAGTTGCGGATATTCCTCGGGTTTTCCCGATCGGATCAGATATTGTAGTTCAAATTACCAAGGCACAAATTGGCAGTAAAGGGCCTCGTACTACGACCAACCTTTCCCTGCCTGGGAGATTTTTGGTTCTTATGCCTTACGCCGGTCAATGTGGTATATCCCGAAAAATTGAAGATCGAGCCGAGCGAAAAAGACTTAAGCGGATTATTGGAAATTTATCTCTGCGCGAAGGAATGGGGGTGATTATTCGAACCGTTGGTCAGAATAAACCGGAGCGTTTCTTTGTCAGAGACTTGCACATCTTGATGCAGCAATGGGATCAGATCGAGGCGAGAATCAAGCACGAGAAGGATCCATGCCTACTTTATGAAGAGCCTGATTTAGTTGGTTTAACTGCCCGTGATTTTCTTACCGATGATGTCGACCGAGTGCAGATTGATAACCAGGATGATTACACTCGTTTAATCGAAACTATTCAAAGGATATCCCCTAAATCAAAGGCAAAGGTTGCATTATTCGACGAGGAGATTCCTATCTTCCAAAGATTCAATGTGGAACGCCAAATAGAACAAACTTTCATGAGGCGGGTAAAGTTACCGTCTGGTGGGGAAATTGTGATGGAGGAAACCGAGGCACTCGTTTCCATTGATATTAATACAGGAAGTCACAAAGGAAATCGTAAGGACGGAAAAAACTTTATTTTACAAGCTAACCTCGAAGCTGCGGTTGAAGTCGCCCGACAGATGAGACTGCGTAATCTCGGAGGTTTGGTCATCATCGATTTTATCGACATGAAAAACCGCGGAGACCAACGCAAGGTTTTTCAGAAAATGAAAGGAGCGATGGCTGATGATAAGGCGAAACATAATATTCTTCCAATCTCCGAACTCGGCATTATGCAAATTACTCGGCAGCGTCACGATGAGAGTAATGCTAGTGGTGTTTACGAGTCTTGCCCCTACTGTAAAGGCCGTGGAATTATCAAGTCGCCCCGCTCGATCAGTATCGAAATACAGCGTTTGATCTCCAATGCGGTTAAGCGGGTCAAGGCCGATAGTTCAGAATCAATTCACTTTAAGATCTTCCTGCACCCTGCTGTTTTACGTAGGTTGCGCGGTCCAGACGCCGCCCTTCTTACCAGGTTGGAAAAAAATTATGATTTGCTATTAAATTTTGAGGGAGTCGAGAGCTATCATATGGAGAACTACAAAGTGATTGACGAAACGACTCAAAAAGAAGTTCGTTAACTAAAGGATTTCCATGCGACTCCTTGCCGCATTTGATAAATTTAAGGATTCATTCTCCGCGAATGAAGCCTGTTCTATTTTGGAGCAGGCATCATTAGAATGGTCGGATAGGATTGAGGTGGTTTTATGTCCTTTGACTGATGGTGGAGAAGGCTTTGTCGATATCCTCAGTCGTAGATACGGGGGCGAGTTAACTGTGGTACAAGCAAGAGACTCTCTTGGTGCTTTAAAGGATGCCCAAATTGGTTGGGTTTCCATGAATCTACTTGGGGCAGAAACCTGTGCATACTTAAATCTTCCAAGGCAAGGGAACTTAGCTATCATTGAAATGGCTTCGGTCTGTGGTTTGGGTGATCTTTCTTCTGAGCAAAGAAATCCCTGGAACACCTCAACTTTGGGAGTTGGCGATTTGATCGCATTTGCCTCTGAAAATGGTGCAGATGCAATACTCCTTGGAATTGGTGGAAGTTCGACAAATGATGCTGGCTTGGGCGCACTTAGCGTTCTTGGTCTAGAATTAAAGAGTTCAAGTGGAGAAATGATTGAGCATCCATCTCCTGCAACCTGGAACGATTTATCCATAGAAAAAAGTCCAAAGCTAGGAAGAATCCCTCCTCTGATTATTGCCTGTGATGTGAGCAATCCTTTGCTTGGTAAAGAAGGAGCCACTCATCAATTTGGGCCTCAAAAAGGGTTATCTTCAGATAATGTGGATGAACTGGAACAAGGCATGGAAGCAATAGTAAACAAACTGGCCAAAATATTCCCCCAAGCTTATCAACTGGCTGAACTTCCTGGAACTGGAGCCGCAGGTGGAATTGGCTTTGGTCTATCCTTGGTAGGTCAAGTTAAATTGGTTTCCGGCTTCGATTTAGTAACCCGTTGGTTAAGACTTGAGGAGCAGATTAATCAATGTGATTTCATTTTAACTGGCGAGGGTAGATTGGATGCCACCTCGCTTAGGGGCAAGGGACCCTATGAGCTCTTGTTACTAGCTAAAAAATTGAACAAGAGAACCTTTATTCTTTGTGGCTCATGCGATGAAGAAATTAAGCAAACAATCAACCATGAATTCTCATCTGTTGAAGTTTTAGAAATCAGAGATAAGTCTTTGGGTCTCAATGAAAATCTGAAGGACGGACCTAAACTTTTTAAGAACAGATGTCTTGAAATCCTGGAGAGTTTACCTCTCGAGTGCCCTGTCTCAAGAGAGGCACGGTTCAAAAGAATTCGTAGATTAAAAAAATTTTTACGTCCATTACCCAGAAGGTCAAATGTACACCGTTATCCTGTTTTGAAGTGGTTTTCGGATACTGCCTATGCCAAATCATACCTTTGGTCATTTAAGGGAAAACCAATCCAGTCTGCCCTCTTTTGGGGTATTTGGATTTCTTTATTACCGATCGTCGGTATTCAAATGATAGTGGTTTTCTTTGTCTCCTTACTAGTAAGGGCAAACCTTCCCATAATTGTAGCACTTCAGTGGATTTCAAATCCATTGACTATGGGTCCGATTTATTTTGCTGATTATAAAATCGGAATGATCCTGCTTAAATTGTTAGGGGTCGATTATCCCCAAAATAAATTACTCAGTGCGAAATATGATTGGTCACATTTTACTTACAAGGAGCTTGTCCGATTGATTGATACCTTCCCTCCCATGTTCTTAGGAGGTTCTGTTTTAGGAGTCTTTTTTGCAGTTTCCACAGTCTTCCTTTACAAAATTTTGAGTAGGTTCTACAAAAATTGAGTGATTTTAAATTATGAAAACCTTTGGTCTTCTGCTTAGTAAGTACAAAAACTTCCTTCAATTGTTTCTTGCAGGGTTGTTTTTTTTGGCTCTTGGGTCTGCCAACGCACAAACAAAGATTAAGCTTGGGGTTGATCACTTGGAAGATCGGAAGTTTGATATTTTGAAGGGAAAAAGGGTAGGTCTCCTTACTCATCCTGCTGGTGTAAATTCTAAAGGATTGAGTACAGTCCTTCTTTTACATCGGGCTTCTGAGGTTAATCTCACTGCTTTGTTTGGCCCTGAGCATGGTATCTATGGAGATGAGAAAGCTTCTGTACCCGTTGACGATAAGATAGACCATCGTACGAACCTTCCCGTGTATTCCTTATATGGCAAGTTTCGTAAACCGACTCCGAAAATGCTATCTGGACTGGATTGTCTAGTCATTGATCTGCAAGATGTTGGGGTTCGGTGCTACACTTATGTAAGTTGTATGCGTTATGTAATGGAGGCATGCTTTGAGGAAGGAGTTGAGGTAGTGGTTCTGGATAGACCCAACCCGCTTGGAGGATTAAAGATGGCAGGTCCTATGATAGATCCTGAATGGATCAGTTATGTTGGGGCCTTTCCTATGCCCTTTGTTCATGGGATGACCATAGCTGAATTAGCCCTTTGGTCCAAAAAGACTGCTGGCATCCTAAAGATTGAGGAAAAAGTCCGCAAAAATGGAAAGCTCACATTGATACCTATGATAGGATGGAGGCGAAGTATGACTTGGCCAGAAACCGGGCTAAATTGGCTTCCAACTTCACCGAACATTCCTACCCTGGACTCTGTGGCTGGATACCCCATGACTGGATTAGGTGCACAGCTCGGAAGTTTTAAGCATGGAATAGGCACTAAACATCCTTTCAGGTTACTAACTTTCGAAGGTAAAACCGTTGGTCAAGTCAAGCGAGCGTTGGAAGAGTTGAAATTAAAAGGACTCGCATACAAAATTATCAATAGCGCGTCCCCCACAGGTGAAACGACAAGGGGCGTGTACATAGTGATTGAAAACTGGACAGCATGGGAACCTACAGAAATGGCATTTGCCATGATGCAACTTACCGCTCGTTGGCAATCGCCCAACCCATTTCAGGAAGCAAAGAAATCAGAAGCTAATTTATTTAACAAACATGTAGGCTCAACCGCATGGTGGAACTACCTAAAGTCGAATGGGCAAAATATTGATCCTGCCAACTATCTAAAACAATGGGAGAGGGAGGTTCAAGCCTTCAGAAATCAGACAATTGAGTTTTTGATCTACTAGCTCTTGGAAAACAGGGCTATCTATTTAACTCATCCTGCGACATTACCTTGAGTTGGTAAGTCCGGAGAACATCCAAGGCGGTATCTTGTTCTTCTACCGCAATTGCCACGATTGGCTTTCCATTGGGTTGATGCAAAAAGGAGTAGATATAATGGATATTAATCTCTGCGCGAAGAAGAGCTTTGGTCAAAATTTGCATGGAGTCATCCTTTTCTAATTCAACAGCAAAGACCATTCTTTCGGTGAAGCTTATCGATAAACTTTTTAATAACCTAGCAAGATCCTTTGGGTAGTTAGAGATGAGTCGGATGACTGCACTATCGGTAGTATCAAGTACAGATATCGCAAGAATATCAATATTCTCATCATTGAGCAAAGATACAAAGTCGTTCAGCCAACCAACTTTATGCTCAGCATAAATAACGAATTGTCTAATAGGTTCTTTACCCGCGTTGTGTAAGGTAGAAGTTCCTTCAGTTGGATCGATCATTGGATATTAATAATAAAAGAGTATGGATTGTCTAAAAAGAGATTGTTAATGTGTTAGATTATCATGTTAATAAGTTTTTGTAAAATGTTTCGAATCTTCTTTTACATTTCAATTCTTCTGCTAATCGATCAAGTATCGTTTGGAAACGAGGGCGTGCGGTGGCTTGCTTCCGATTTATCGGACTTGACTGAAGCCGCAGAAGCAGGAGATGCATACGCTCAAGGTTTTCTGGCTTTATGCCACCTTCATGGCGATAAAGGCTTATCCGTTTCTAACTTAGAAGCTCGTTTTTACGCGGAGAATTCAGCAAGTCGTGGGCACTGGCTTGGCAATTTTGTATTAGGTTATTTATCAAGGATGAAACCGTTAGGCCCAGATTCCAAATTAGTGGCAAAATATTTACTCAAATCCTTTCGTGATCCTGACGGCACATTAATTAAGAAAGCAGCCATAGGAGATCCGATAGCGGCATTTACCTTGGCTGAACTGTTCGTTTCTGAGGAAATTCAAACAATTCTGAAATCGGATATGAAAATAGCATCAGAATTCTACGAAATCTCATCCAATCTTGGATACGCTCCCGCCTGTGTACAAAGTGCTTTAATCAAGCTTCACAATCTTACTCTCTCCGACCAAATAAGTTCAGTTTCGCTTAGCGAAGGAGTCGCCCTTCTCCAAAAAGGTATAGAGCAGAAATTACCAGCAGCTCATTATTATTTAGGAACATGTTTTATGGACGGTCTTGGAGTCAAAAAAGATCCCGAATTAGCATTTGTTCACTTCCAGGCAGCTGCAGATCGAGGATATGGACCCGCTATGATTATGACTGCCGAATTTTATGCCAATGGATTGATGAGCACTCCTAAGCCAGACCTAGCATTAAATTATATAAGAAAAGCCGTAGAGATTTATCAAGATGGTGCTGAAGAAAAGCTTGAGCAATATCGTGCTCTTTTCGAGCCTGAACTGGACCTTTCTCGTGATTCCTTGAACCTTGAAGAGCCATTAGGGGATTTGCCCGAAGCCAATAACCTCAAGCCTAAAGAACCTCTTCATGAAGCTCAAACTCCTAGCGAGCTTGCACAACCTCAACCAACAGTGAGGCTTCCTTCTCCTTACGGGGTAAGTACAAGCTTGGATCAAGGACAAACGACTGAAGGTTTTGCTCTAAAACAACAAGAGGATATACCCGATAATCTGGTCATTGCTGACAATGAATTAACTGAAATTTCTCTCACCCAGATCCGCGAGGCTGCCAAGAAGGCTTACTGGGGTAACGGATCGAGCACTTCTACAGCCGATGCGTTTAAATCTTTTGAAAAATGTGCAAATTTAGGAGATGCCGAATCGGCCAGGTACCTTGGGATTATGTACCTTAGAGGTAAAGGGGTGAATAAGAATACAGATGAGGCCCTGAAATGGTTCGAAGTCGCAGCACGCCAAGGAGACAAATTAGCCGAGAAAAATCTATTATCACTCCGTAAAATAATGAAGAAATAGATTTTGAGATTTACCTTGGAATTTAGTTTGGTTAAAGATTAAAAACTTGGAGAGATGGCAGAGTGGTCGAATGCGCTGGTTTGCTAAACCGGTGAGGAGCTAATCGTTCCTCCACGGGTTCGAATCCCGTTCTCTCCGCCATTCACCTTTTATAATAATATGTTGAGGTTTCTTTTTACCAGTTTATTTGCCTTTTTAATTTTTGGATGGGTTGGTTGTAATCGAACGATAGTTAATCAGAATCCAAGAACTTCTAATTCAATATCGCTCGGTCCAACCAACCAAGCATTAAGTAAATTTAACCTAGAGCATTTACTACTTGGAAAAAATAGATTTGAAGTAGAACGGTTTATGGGTCCAGCTGATGGACAATCATTGATCGAAGATGGAGATTATCTTTATGATTACAGGAGAGCTGTTTTGGAAGATAATACTGGCCAAGTCTATGACTGGAGCTTAATCACTTTCAAATTTGATCAAGGTATTGTCGCCTCTATTGATATTATATTCGATCAAAAACCTGACCAGTTGCTGGAAGACGATGCGGACGAGCAATTATAAGCGGTTATTTCATCAAAACTCTTTATTAATCTCCCGGTAAACGAACGATAGAAATACCATTCATATTCGGGTTGGTTTCAAGAGTCTTGCCGTTTTTGTCCTTTATTGTTAGCTGATTGCCGGATGAGCAGGTAATCGTGAGTGCACCTTTATGAGATATCGATTTTGAATCTCCTGCCTTCATTTTAATCCAATCTAATTCAGTACCTTTAGGATCTTGGACAAGAACCCAAAGGTTGTTTTTGGCTTCAAGAGTATACCTAATTGTGTTGTTTGATTTTTGAAGATGGGAGGTTCTCCGGTTGGAAAAGTTGTTGGTTGATCGGTATGGACGCAATTCACCTACCCTAGGATTGTTCGGCGGCGGTAGTGATATGGCTGGGTTGAAAGTTATATTACTTGGCGGGTCGCTCTGTGGAGGTATGTAGGGAGGAGGAGGTGAGGTCAGATTGGGTTGTCCACCATAAACCTGAGCTGTTTGATATCGTTCCTGAGGCACGGAGAAGCTGGCGTAAGGAGGTGGGGCATCCGGAACCGAAACTGCTGATTTACTCCTACAACCCGAAGCAAATCCAATGCAAATTAAGCAGGGAAGTAAGAATGATAAAATATCTCCTTTTAGAATCAAACGAATCACATCTTATATTCGTAACACGCTTGTTTCTTTGTTCAATCGAAAACGCTGAAGTATTAAACTTAAAAAAATAACAGGAAAGATCTTATCTAAAATAATAGGGCCACAATTTAGTTAAAAAGTTAAAAAAAAGTTGCAAAGCGTAATTTGTAATGATTGAACTTTTTTTGAGTAAATTTACTCTCTTACACTTCCTCGGTTTGGGCAAAGCCGAGGGAGTTTTTTTTTGGCAATCTAAATTTAAGAAATTTGTTTGATGAAATCCTGAACAAGCTGGTATTAAAACATTATGTTATTCATTCGTAATTCGCTTGGTTGCTTTGTTTTAATCTTAATCTTCTCAAGTTTGTTTGGTGAGAATAAAGTTTTACAACGACCCCCTTCTTTACCGGTCAATATTCCTCCACCACCTAACTTCAGTAGTTCGAATTCTAAAAATGGCAGGTTTGTTTTAACCAGTGCAGAATATTACTCTCAAGATGCCAAACCTTATCTTTATAAAAGACTGATCAAGATCGACTCCTCAACTGGAGAGGCTTGGGTATTACAATCCTTGACTACATCTAGGGGCGAGAAAAGGAAATGGGTTCCGCTGGAAAACTGATTCATCCATTCCTCTTGATTAAATACACAAAAAAGAGGGTATTTAGGAAGACTTAGAAGAGTTGATTTGATCAAACCTAGTCTCAAGACCGGATATTCGATTCGATAATTTTTGGTTTTTGAGAGTGAAGTATCCCACTAAAATCAGGATTCCAATTAAGATCACAAAAATTTGGCCTACGGGTGCCTCGCCCCATCTCTCATTCCATGCCAAGTAGAAAGAACTGCTACCCAAAAAGAGGAAAGAAAGAGTCGCTCCTAAATTCAACATCGAACCACTGATACCGGTGGGGCACTTTCTACCAAGTAATTCTTTACTATTTAGCATCAGGATAAAGGATAATAGGGCATAGGGCAATATGGCTAAGCTTAGAAAATAGGTAGGATCAGCTACCCATGTATCTTGATCTGCCCATACAAACGGACCTACTGAAGCGAGAGCGAGCACTAAAGACCCAGATTGAAATGGGGCTCCTTTATGAGGCTTGTTGAGAACTTCACAAACCAAGTGACCATTTAAAATCATCAGAATTAATATAGTGGAGAAAACAATAATTAAGACCGCAAATCCGATGAGATATTTTGCTGAAGAATCAATTTTTTCTAAAATTTTAATCCAATCGAAAAGTCCCGTTGAAATAACAGAACGGGCCAGTAAATGCTCTGCTGGATCGAGGGATTCAATTTGAGTTTCTTGTTGAAAAGGTGGAAGAGCGTGGAAAGTTTCTTCACCCATTTCCTCACATACCCTCTTGGCTAATAGGTCATGAATCGGTCCATGTGATAAATCGTCTTTCGAAATCACTGATGCCTGATGAGTAGATAAGGCATCATCGATTACTTTTTGATGGGCGATGGTGGAGAGTAGAGTAAGACAGGACGAACAGAGTACAAAAGGAATGAAGAGTCCCCAAAAGAAGTTAAACTTGGCAAAACCACTGTGTTCCCTTTTCCAGCCTCGTCCCAATAATATAAGGGGAAGAGCAAATAAGAGGTTGACTCCAAGGGTTGAAGAAAAAGTGATCAATGTGAGTTCTCTTTGTTTTGAGAGTAATTTTTCTTCCCAGAAGGATTTAAATTCTCCTGCTTGATCGAGTATAGAATGAAAGGACGAAGGTACTTCTGAAAAGTGACTCGTTTGCGGTAATAAACCAAGTGCAATATCTCCAGCAGATATTTTGGATTTGGGTAAAACAAGCACGACAGAAACTAAAATTAACCCAACCAATGACCACAGCATAATCCTTAAGAGCCATTGAATAAGTTTCGATCTGAAGCCAGACTTCTCATACCAAATAGAAAGAAAAATCGCTAGACAAAGCATACTCAAAGCGACAGCAATCTTACCCATTTTGTTGTCTAGAAAAGGAAGTAAAATAGAACCAGTAACATCAGCCCCAAAGCGAAATTGAGGCATACACCAGGCAAAGTTGGTGATCATCGCAGAGCATGCAAGCCACCATCCTAGGGAGGGATTCCACTCGTTTTTTAAAAGTGAAAACAAGCTTTGTTGGGTATTTAAAGCAATGTGACTGACAGCCCAAAGAGAAAACATTCCTAGGAGCATGGCCCAAGCCTGTACCCATAAACCCTCAGTGCCCAATCGTTGCCCAAGCCCTAATGATCCAATCAAAGAACCCGCACTTAGTGCCGCAAGCGTTAACCAAATTCCTGGACCACTAACTTTGGCATAAGCGGAAAGCTTGGTAAACATTCCCGCGGAATTGGCACTTTCTAGTAACTTAGATTCTTTTAAAGATTCTGACACACAGGGACTTTTTGAAGTTTAATTGAAATGGAATACAAAAAGTAATTACTTTACTTTAAGAACCCCGCGCATCATGGCGAAATGGCCAGGGAAGGTACACACATACTGGTATTCTCCTTTTTGGGATGGAGCTTTAAATGAGATGACATCAGTTTCTCCAGGACCCAGTAATTTGGAGTGAGCAATGACTTCGCCGAGCAGGGATTTGGGAAGGGCGTTGGTGGCACTACCGCCTGAGGCTAAAACTTTTTGTCCAAAAGCAAGAGCATCGGTGTCCTTTTGTAATAGGACCCAATTATGTCCCATGGCTATTTTGGGAATGGAACCGATATTCTTGAAGGTTAACTTGATTGGTTCATCAGGATTTACCTCAATTTCTCTCAAATCGAATTGCATCGCATCGTTACCCGTAATGACAATCTCCCTAGCCACTTCATTACCTTGGAGGATAAACGGGGATGCAAGCAAGGTGAAGATGATGAATTGAGCGAGTATTCTCATGGCGTTAATTGGGTGCGGGGTTAGGAGATTGAGCAGTTGTTATACCTTGGTCATCGGTGCATAGCGGTAATAGACTTCTAGCATTAGAATAGTCATGGTCGTTCTGTATAAGTCGGTATCGCCATGGAAGTGATAACCATGCGGCCAGTGACCGTCTGACTCTTGTGCTTTCACGACAACTTGTTGAAAGTTTTTATTCCATTCCCTCCAATATTTACTACTTCCCGCTCCGGTCGATTGAAAGCAGGCTTGAGCATGATAGTACCATTCATAGACATCGACTTTTTTCCATTCTTCATGAAGGCGATTTTCGACAATCCAATCCAGCCCTTTTTTCGCCTCGGAAGAATTTGCATTTTTCCAAATTTGTAAGGATAAAACACCTGTGCCAGTAAGAGATCCGTGGCCCGAACCGCCACCGTGTTTTTCGATCATATATTGAAACCGACCGACCGAGTCTTGGCATTTTTTGACATACTCTACAGCCTTATCCATCGCTTCATCAACTGAGATGTCTGTTATACCAGTGAGTGCAAAAGCCTTGAGTGCCTGAATACACCATCCTGAGACCGAAAGGTCGACATGAGCTCCCACACCAATCCCGTAACCATACGCCCAACCACCATTGGGGTTTTGTCCATCGATGACTAATTTAATGGCTCGTTTGGCAAATTCTTTAAGTTTAGGAATTTTGGTCATGGTGTAAGCTTCGCACAAAGCATAGCTTCTGATTGCGTGAGAATAGGCTGCCCTGCCACCTCCGCTGAGTCCGGTGAATTTTCCACTCTTGTCGTAACTACCCCATTTATCAGGAGGGGAGGATGTTAGAAAATCAATTCCTCTTTTGACAGTCTCACCAAATTCCGGCGAATCTTGTAATTCACAGTGTCCCAAAAAAGCAAGGATGGCCATTGCAGTCATGGCATCCCGATGCTCTGGGTAACCTCCATATTTTTCGCCTTTGGCATCTTTGTCTTGTTTGCCCCATCCACCATCGGAATCTTGTACCGATTTTAACCAATTCAGGCCTTTGACAATCGCATCTTCTGTCATGTCACGACCACCGCCCGACCGTAAACGCTCAACCCGCTTCTTAGGGTCACATCGTTGTTGCATCACTTTTGGAAGGCTCATTTTAATTCCTTTAAGAGCACTTTTCATCGACTCATTATTCATCGTAGCCTGAGTCATTTGAGGTGGGGCAGCTTCCACAACAGGGGCAAGATCTTTTACATCTAGTTCATTGAAGTCAGGAAGGGAAATTTCAGAGACTGTGGTTGTTTTGAATTCAGATTTTGAGGATGGGGTCGCTTTCTTTTGGCGTTGCATCAACTTTTGCATTTGTTTCTGGACTTGCTGTTGCTGCTGAGCTGCCGGTGGGCCAGCTTCCCCAAAGTCCGAGTCTCCTTCTTCCCCAACATGAACAACAATAGTCCAAGCGAGCATAAATCCAATGATGCCGACAATAATTCCTAATGAAAGAAGCAAGCTGTTAAGCAATCGGTATTCCCTTAAATATTTTCCAAATGCACCTTCGGTTGGGGGCACCACTGAAACGGGAGCATCTTCTTCATCAGAATTGAAATCTGCTTCCTCTTCATATTCGGGCTCTTCGTAATTTTCAGTTTCTTCGTCCATAATGATTATAGGGTAGAAAGAATAATATATATACTCTTACCGATACAGAACCCACTAGGTCAAGCAAGCACAGAAGATTTAAAGTATCCGAAGGGTGGAGTATACTCATAAAAACTTGTTAATCCTTTGCCCGAACCAATTGACTCAGTTGGTCAATTATCATTTTCTTGGTTATGGGCTCTCATAAAATGAATACCTATATACTGTTTGTCGCCTTTAATGTAATTTTTTTGGTTTCATCTTTATTAGGAGATAATCAAGAGAATTACCCGGAAATTACCAAAGTAAACTCCGAGCTATTTGAATTTGGTCAAATTTTGATTAACAAAGAAAGACGTGAATTTTCCTTTCCTGCGATCTGTAACCAAACAAACGGATTAGTTGAATACGCACTAGTACATGATGAAGGAAAAACTCACGAGTCCTTGATGCGCACTTCAGTTAGTCCCCGATTGATTCATGCATGCTTGCTTTTATTAAAGGAAAAGCCCCAAGCTCACTTCTTTTCCCAGTTGAAAAATTCTCCCATCCGTCCTGGTCAGATTCATTCGATCAAAATATTTGTTGAATGGAAGGAAGCGGGGGTGCCGCGAAAAGAGACGATCAATTCGATGGTCGTTTGCCAAACAGATGGAAGAGTGTTGAAGGAAAATACTTTTGTGTTTACGGGTTCAAAAGTAATGGAGGGATCTTACTTGGCGGAGATGGATGGTTCGATTGTGGCGATTTATCATGATGAACGTGCGACTCTTAATAGCAGGGATGATCAGAGTAAATTTGATGATGTTTGGATAGCCAATGAGTTATCCATGCCCGCCAAAGAAACACCCGTCACCATTCGCTTCCAATTGCCATCCAATAAGTAGTGTGTTTGGTTGGCTTCTTTACTTATGAAAGTCTTTTCTAACCTTCTCCTCGTTGGATTGCACATCCTTGTTTGTAAATCTATTACCGCATCTCCGAACCTCTCTCTACAACTTGAGATAGAACGTTCACTGGATAAGGGCTTGAAATGGATCTATGGCGAACAAAATGAAACAGCCGGCCACTGGGGAAGTCCGCAATACCCAGCTCTTACTGCCCTTGTTCTTCGGGCAACCCTTGGGCATCCATCGGAAATGGAATCCAGTAAGTACGACAATCAGCTTTCTAAGGGCTACCAGTTTTTAAGATCTAAAGTACAAAGTGATGGAGGTATTTATGGCAAAGGTTTGGCCTCTTACAACACTTCGATCAGTTTGATGGCATTCTTACAACTCAATGCTCCGATGGACGAGGATATCATTCGTTCCGCTAGAAAGTTCTTGGTTAATCAACAATCAGACTTCGATGAGAAAGGAAAAACAGATAACTTATTTGATGGTGGCGTGGGTTATGGTTCGACTTGGGCACACTCCGATTTGTCCAATACCCATTTGGCGATGGAGGCTCTCTACTATGCCAAAAAATCAATGGACTCTAAGGAAGGTGATTCCGCCGACTTAGACTGGCAGGCGGCCATAGATTTTGTTTCAAAATGTCAAAATCTTGCAGAGACCAATCCACAGGATTGGGTTAGCTCACACCCGGAAGACAATGGTGGGTTCGTTTATTTTCCGGGTAATAGCATGGCGGGGGAGCGTTCTGACGAAAAAGGGGCGATTTCCCTCCGGTCTTATGGAAGCATGAGCTATGCAGGGTTGCTCAGTTTTATCTATGCTGAGATGGACGCTTCTGACCCCAGGATCCTTGCAGTCAAGGACTGGTTAAACAAGAATTATCAAGTCGAAGAGAACCCAGGTATGGGTAAGCAGGGACTTTTCTATTACTACCACACCATGGCTAAAGCCCTAACCTTGGCTGGCATAGATCAACTCAAAGGTAAGAACGGTATATCCAAAGATTGGAAAAGGGAACTTACATTAGCCCTGCTCGATTTACAAGACCATGCAGGATTTTGGGTCAATGAGTCTGGGCGTTGGTGGGAGAAAGATCCCATTCTTGTTTCTTGTTACGCCATGCTTGCTTTGGAGCGTATTTATTATGCCCTGTAGCTTGTGCAAAAAGTTTCTTGTTTCCTTAATGGTCATGGTCCCCTTTCTTGGGGGCGTTCCTAATCAATTCCCTGAATCTCCCAGCTTTACTCCTCTTTCGGAAGAGGGATTCTTTGCTGGTCTAAAGGCTGGAGACAGTCGGGCTGTTTGCTTAGATAAGCTCCAGTCTGCTGGGTTTTTAGCTTACACTGAATTGCAGTCCAATTTGATTAAATCTCCGGTCCGTTGGGACGGTCATGCTTATGAATTAACCTGTAAGTTTGAAGGAGATGCCCTTCGCCTTTGCTTGATTCAGGGAGAAGCTGGATGGCAGGAATTTTTTTATGAGGACATCGTTCAACCGCAATGGAGTTCTTTGCGTAACCGGGTCATTAAAAGTTATGGTTTACCTGACAAGCAAGCACCCTTTCCCTTACTCCACGAAGTACCGCTGAACGATCAGGGTGGATTGATTACAGACCGCTGGGATTTAGGCGACCGACTTATTTTGCTTTGTTTACATGCATACACAGAACAGGATTGCTGCACTCGTCAGGTTCTCGACTTTTCTTGCTGTACCTTGTTAATTCAGCCAAAATAAACGGCATAGCACATGAGTCTGCTGGAGACATTAATTACATACTAATTTCTTTTATGGGATTATTTTCGAAGTTCAAAAAAGGACTGAGTAAAGGATCATCACTTTTACAGGGTGCGATGATTCGGGTTTCGGGTAGGAAGACCTTATCCGAAGAAGATCTTTTTGATCTAGAGGAAGCCTTTTATTCCTGCGATTTTGGCCCTGATACCACGGAGGCTATTTTAGCTGAAATTCACTCTTTCTACCGCTCCAACAAAGATTTTCGCGGGGAAGATATTCGCTTGATTGCCCGTTCCGTTTTGACTGAAGTTTTGCGGGGTTCTGAAGGTAGGCTGGATGAAGTCTCCAATGGGAAGCCTGAGGTCATTTGTTTAATTGGAGTAAATGGTTCTGGTAAGACCACTACCAGTGCAAAACTGGGCCATCGTCTCACGCAAGACTGCAAGAGTGTTTTATTGGGTGCCTGTGACACTTTTAGGGCTGCTGCTACCGAGCAGTTAAAAGAATGGGCTCACCGTTTAAATTTGGATTTGGTATCAGGTCATCATGGTGCCGATTCGGCTGCGGTAGCTTTTGATGCCTACACTTCAGCCCTCTCCAAAGGTTGTGACTATTTGCTTTTGGATACTGCTGGCCGATTGCATGTAAAGGACCATCTAATGGATGAGTTATCCAAGCTTAAAAGAGTTCTTCAAAAAAGAGATGATGCAAGCCCTCACCATTCATGGTTAGTGATCGATGGTTCGACTGGAACGAATGGGGTCGCTCAGGCAAAAGTTTTTCACCAGAAGTTTGGTCTTACGGGTTTGGTAATCACCAAATTAGACGGGACAGCTAAAGGGGGAGCCTTGGTATCAATTTATCGGGAATTGAAGTTACCGGTTTATTTTTTGGGATTAGGGGAGCAGCCTGATGATTTGCAGCCTTTTTCGATTGATGCCTATTTAGACTCTTTACTTCCTGATCAGGCGGATAGCACAGCGGTCTTGCCTGCGAAACAAACCTAAGTTTGAAGATGAATAAACTCACCGTTGATTTAGGCGATCGAAGTTATCCGATCTATGTTGGGCGTAATCTTAGTGAAGAAATTACTGGAACGATTTCTCATTTGATCTCTCAGGGAAAGAAAGGGGCGGTCTTGGTGGATCAAGAATTCTTTCGGGCACAGCCTGAGTTTTCCAATCATTTATTTAACATCATTCCACAACTTGTAATACCGTCGGGTGAAGCAAGTAAATGTGTTGAACAATTAACCAACGCCTGGAACTTCTTGGCTGATTCCAGCATAGATCGTAGTGGTTTTGTTGTTGCATTAGGAGGAGGTGTGGTGGGGGATTTAACTGGTTTTGTTTCCGCTAGTTACCTCCGAGGAATTTCTTTTTTTCAAGTGCCCACAACCTTACTTGCAATGGTGGATAGCTCCGTTGGCGGGAAGACCGGTATTAATCTAGATTCGGGGAAAAATTTAGTTGGATCCTTTCATCAACCGGATTGCGTATGGGCGGATCTCAATATCTTAGAGACCCTTCCATCCAGAGAGTTTTCTGCCGGAATGTCAGAAGTTATAAAATATGGAATGCTTGCAGACAAAAACCTTTTCTCATTTTTACATGGCAGGGAGACTCCGCTCTCTTCATCGAGCAAAGATTTAGCAGCCTTGATTGAACAATGTTGTGCGATAAAAGCCGAAATTGTACAAGCAGATGAAAAGGAATCCCATGAAAAACTAAAAGGAAGGGCGTTGCTAAATCTTGGACATACTTTTGGTCATGCGATTGAGAAAGTTGCTGGTTATGGAAGCTATCTCCATGGCGAAGCCGTTGCGGTAGGTTTAGTATGTGCCCTGCGTCTGTCTCAACTACTTGGCAAGTGCCAAAGTGTTCCTATTGAACATTTGCTTGAAATATTAAATTCCTACGATTTGCCATCTAGTCTTTTCGTCCCCCTCAGTAAGAAAGATCTTATTTCCGCTATGAGTTCCGACAAAAAAGTGAATCGTGGGGTTTTACGATTGGTTGTGATGGAAGAAATTGGCGATGCATTTTGCACTACTGCGGTTAGCGAGGAACAGATTGATCGGGTTTGGACCTCCGTGGGTGCTGTTTAGAAAATTTGTAGGGAAGTTGGTTAATCATGATCGAGCAGGACCTGGTCGAAGCCTACTTTGAAAGTAACGGGTTTTTAGTCAGACAACTCCCTTCGCCAATTAATGTCCCCAAGAATGGTTCCAAAAAAAGAAACGAAGCCCTTCCAGTAATCACCGTCATGAATCCAAAAGTTTTAGAGAATGATTCTTCACTGAATGTAAGGCTTTTTTCGGCTGATCTTAAAAAGATTCGATCGGCTCAAGTCGCCACTCTTGGCTGGGCAAATAGTACTTTTTCGGTAGCGTCGCTTTCCAGTGATGTGAGACTTATGAAATTTTTTAAAACAGAAATCGATAGCAACCGGATTATAGAAAGCTTTTCTTCTCATACTGAATGGCAATCCTTGGGGATTTCTGAATCACTTAAAATATTAGTTGTGCCTTCACTGCCCCAAGGCATTGACCGCCTGCAAAAACTTATGCAAAGGTTTCTTGATGCCGGGTTGGACGGTGTACTTACCTTGGGCTCTATTTTGGAAAATTTACTTAGACAGTCCAAGCCGTCCCTGCACTACGATGGGCACGAAGTGATGCAGACATTAAGATTGGTCAAAGCCTATGGTTTGTCCAAAGACCCGCAGTTACAAATTTTCCAAGAAGATTGAATGATAAATCTCATATGATTCCTCCTGAAGTTGATAAAACCGCTCGCATAGCCAGTGGTGTAAGTATTGGAAAAAATACGGTGATTGGTCCGTATGCGATTATCGAAGAGGGGGTAACCTTGGGAGTTGGTTGTAAAGTACTTGCCCACTCTATAGTTAAACAAAATGTCACCCTTGGTGATGGGGTCGAGGTAGGTCATTTTTCTGTTATTGGTGGAGACCCGCAACACCTAGGTTTTGATCGTTCAGTAGGTTCCAAAGTTTTAATCGGGGATAGAACCAGAATAGGGGAGGGGGTTACGATTCACCGTTCGATTGAAAAGGATGGGGTGACTGAAATCGGTGAAGATTGCTTCCTTATGGGAAATTCTCATGTTGCCCATGATTGTCTCATCAACAACCAGGTTGTTTTAGCCAACGGTGCCTTACTGGGTGGTCATGTTTCCATTGGGGGCGAAACTTTCATTGGGGGTGGGGCTGCGATCCATCAATTTGTACGAATTGGAAGTGGGGCGATGGTTGGAGGATTAGCTGAGGTATCATTAGATATTCCTCCTCAGGTTTTAGTATCTGGGCGTAATCAAATATCGGGATTAAATTTAGTTGGGCTCAAGAGAAGGAAAGTAACCAGAGAGGAACTGGCTGAACTTAAGGGGTGCTTTCGTAAAATTTCGACCTACACAAATTTAAAAAAAGGTGCCCAAGACATTTTGCATGGCATGGAGTGCCCTCAACATTCGATTGCTTTGGAATTTGTTGAGTTTTTTGATTCAGGTACAAGAGGTTTTGCTCGATTATTTAAAAAGCCATAGCATTCTTTAAGAACCAAATACCCCCAACCTGTAAAACTACAAATTTCAAATGTTAGCTGAGGAAAGTTATTTACAAGCCAATGAGAACTTGGTCCGACTGACTACAGATGCAGCTGAAAAAGTCGCCCAGCTAATTGAGCGTGAACAATCGGGAAACTATTTAAGAATAAGAATCACCGGAGGGGGGTGCAATGGACTGTCCTACAAAATGAAGTTTGTAGAGAGCGGAAAACCAAATGATCTATTTGTATTGAGCGAAGGGGCTCGAGTTTTGGTAGACTCGAAAACCGCACTTTATCTAAGGGGGACTACACTGGATTATTCCGATCAACTCGTAGCTGGAGGTTTTAAATTTTCCAACCCAAATGCCAAGGCCAGTTGCAGTTGTGGAGAGAGTTTTAATCTCTAATTATTTACGAATTAAATGTTGCAATCCTCTTAACTAGCTAAGATAGGTGTTGTTTGTTTAATTTTTCTCTATCCCTAATGTACAACCTCAGCTAACCGCATGGCTCCTGCACCACGTGGTAAAAATAACAAGCGGTTTAATAACCGCAATTACATCAGAAAAAACGACAAGATCCGGGCACGAGAAGTTCGAGTGATTGGATCAGATGGCGAAATGCTTGGAGTTATGCCTCCCGAAGAAGCTGTTAAAATCGCCAAAGCTGAAGGGCTCGACTTAGTGGAGGTAGCTGCCAATGCTCATCCCCCTGTGTGTAGAATTCTTGAGTTTGGTAAGTACAAATACGAACTTAGTAAGAACAAAAAGAATAAAGAAAAGTCTGCCAAGCGTATAAAAGAGGCCAAATTTCGACCCCGTATCGAAGAGCATGACTATGTTACTAAATTACGCCGTTCGGAAAAATTCCTTCATCAGGGAAACAAACTAAAGGTTACCCTGATGTTTCGTGGTCGCGAGATGGAGCATGTTGATATTGGGATGGATGTCGTGAAACGTGCAATCGATGATTTATCGGGTGTCGGGCGACCGGATGATGAACCAAAACTCAACGGCCGCTTCATTATTGTTAATTTATCTCCCCTTCCTCAAAACCGCAGAGTTTTAAAATATAATAGTGCGGAAGAAGCCGAGTCTGATGTCGATGACGACGACGACTCCGAAGTCACTCCTGAAGAATTGGAAAAAGATTAATTCTTTTTCCCCTTAAACTATGGGGATACAATTCTATATTTTAGTAGCTCTTGGCGGTGGATTAGGGTCAGTATTTAGAGCTTTTTTGGGTCATTTTTTTAATCCTCATAGTTTTTTGTCCACATTAGCGGCAAATTTATGTGGAGCTTTTTTGATTGGTTTACTCACTCGATACGGAGCAAACCTTGGTTCGGGAGATTTATTTCGTGCTTTCTGGATTATTGGAATATGCGGAGGATTTACCACTTTTTCCACCTTTGGTATGGATATTTATAATTTAGGAATAAAAGAATCATGGACTTGGTTGGTGGCTTATATCTCCGCCAATTTTTTGGGTTCATTGATCTTGATCTGGTTAGGTTTTAAAACTGCAAACTTGGCAATTTCCTGAGAAAATATACTTCAGTAACTGAATGTTAATGGTAGGTTGATTCTTGCTCTACCCACTTAACTTTGAAAAATTAAATATGTGTTCAAGTGGTGTAAAAAAATTGTATGGATTTTGATGCTGGTATCTTTTTGCCTGACGAGCGATGCGAGCAATCCCTTTTTGAGACCCGGAGCCAACCGACCACCCCCAAAAGTTGAACCAGTTCCGCTACCCCCAAAACCAGTGATCGACTCAAAAATTTCCAAAGAGGTAGAATTTAGAGGATATTTCATTCTTAATGGAGTTCCTAGATTTTGTATTTTCAATAAAAAGTCAAATTTTGGGGAGTGGATTATGTTATCGGAAAAAACGGTCGAAGAATTCGAAGCCTTATCTTTTAACATGGAGGAAGAAAAGTTAACTTTAGCATATAGCGGTCAAACCTTTGATTTAAATTTGATCGAATCAACCAGCTCAAAACCTTCGCTCAATAAGGCGAACACCACGACAGGACCTCCGCCCAAAAAACCCATTAACACAGCCTCAAGTCAACCTAAGATAATGCCACCCCGTCCTTCAACAGTTCCTGAATTTCCGACTTGGCTCGCCAGTCGCATGTCTACGAATCTAAAAAATACAACTTCCAATGGGTCCCCATTGCAGGGTTCCTCAAAATCAAATACAACGGCCCGTATCCCCCCTCCCTTTCCTTCTCTTACCACCAATAATAGGCTTTCAAGTCCGACAACTCCCAATCGTAAGCCTCTTTCTAACGGCACATCCCAGGGGTCATCGATCAACGGAATACAGGGGGGGATAGACGAAACCAATATACCTGATTTGCAAGAAGATCTTCAATCCTCTGAAATTCAAGAAGCCTCACGCGTCGGCGATGATTTTGACTTAGATTCCTTGCCTCCACCACCACCTCCTCCAAATATTGTACCCCCTACGGGTCCCCCGAATATCATTCCATCGAAGGATGATTAAAAAACTGCTTGGGCAAATCTTATTCCTTTCCTTTCCTCTTTTTGCGATTGAAAAGGAAAGAAGGTTGGGGAAGTTAGAAGCGAATGATTGGACCAGTCATTACAAAATGGGATCCAATTCTGGAGAATTTCAGTCTTCCTCAGACTATCCAGACCTTGCCGTTGTCGGTGCCTTAAAATCTGTCTCAACTGGAGTACTCGGTACGGCCACTTTGGTTGCCCCGAATGTGGCGGTTACTGCGGCCCATGTTGTCAAAAATTCCTACTACGATCAAGTGGATGCGAATGATTGGGAATGGATCTTAAATGAGGATCGTTCGAAGGCGAGTGATTCTGATATTTACCAAGTTCAATATATTGAAATCTTGGAAGATTGGACCGATCTTCAAACTTCAGATGACCCCTTGGGAGAAGGGGATTATTTAGGCGTTGATTTAGCCCTTATTCATCTGGATAAGGAGGTTGAAGGAATTTATCCCGCCTTACTGCCCCGTTCTCTAACGGATGATCCATTGGGTATGAGAAGTGTAATGGCTGGTTTTGGAGTCTTAGTGGAAGGATCGTCAGGTAGTAAAAGCGACACTAATCTTAGGGCAGGGGGGGAGAATATGATCGATCGTTCAGTGCATTCCACTGAATCTCAGACAGGTTTGCTGGGTGGTGTGCTTGGGGCCGATTTTGATTCTCAGGATGGTGAAAATAATACTTTAGGTAAGGGGCAACTATTGGACCAATTAGGAGACGGAAATAGTAGCTCTAGTCCACTTTCTTTGGAAGCGAGTACCGCAGTGGGGGATAGTGGGGGGCCTGCTTTTGTACGAACTAGTAATGAGTGGCGCATACATGGGGTAGTTTCCTACGGAACAAATAAATCGAAGTATGGAGATGTTACCGTTTTTACCCGATTAGCCAGTCATCTAGACTGGATAAAAGCCAGACTCCCAAGCTGGCCAAGTTCCCGACTGATCGGATATGGAAAATGGAAGCAGAGCCCATGGTTTGGTACTTTTTTCCCTTATTCAAATAATTGGAATTACCATCTGCATTTAGGTTGGCTCTACGTAAAAGAGACCGACACGAAAGAGGATGTATTTTGGGGATGGAATTCAGTTCTATCCAGTTGGTTATGGATTTATATGGATGCATACCCCTGGGTCTATGCCTTAGAAGAGACACAAAGATGGTTATACATAGATGAGAGTCAATCCTCTCCCCAAAAAATTAGGGCTTATGATGAAAGGAATGGCTGGGTCGATTATAGTGACCTGTAAAAAAAACTGTACAGAACACACATTGTGAAACCATGAAATTAATTTTCAGTCTTTTCAAAAAACGGGAATTGTTATGGCAATTTTTAGTCCGAAATATCAAAGCTAGGCATCGTGGAAGTATACTCGGTGCATTTTGGTTGATTGCCAACCCATTGCTCATGCTGAGCTTATATGTTTTTGCCTTTGGAGTCGTTTTTGGAGGCCGCTTTACAGATTCACCCGATGAATCGACCCTGGATTATGCCATCGGTGTCTTTATCGGACTTAATGTATTAAGTTTAATATCTGGAGTCATTGGATCCTCTCCTGGCGTCATTGTGTCCCAACCAAATTTTGTTAAGAAAGTAGTTTTTCCATTGGAAATACTTCCCACCGCCCAAGTGGGTGCTCTTGGCTATGATCTACTTATCGGAATGGCTCTTAGTCTCTGTGGGGTAACCTTGCTTGGTCCGGGGTTAAGTCTTTCTTGCCTCTACATTCCAATATTGGTTGGACCCGTATTTTTGATCGCACTGGGATTATCTTGGTTTTTTTCATCATTTGGGGTCTTTATTCGGGATTTAAGTCATTTAGGATCCTTTCTTGGATTAGCTTTGCTTTATGCAAGTGGAGTTTTTTATTCTGCAGAAAAAGCGAGGGAGACCGCTCCTCAGATATGGCAATTTTTACAATGGAACCCCCTCTTGCAAATGATAGATGGCTTAAGAAATGTTATTCTATGGGGAGGCGAACCCGATTGGTTTGCGGTGCTCTACACTTGGATATTTGGAATCCTGTCCTTATTTCTGGGGGGTTGGTTTTTTAATCGACTACGACCTGCATTTGCCGATGTTTTGTAATTCCAAGAAAATAATGGGGTGGCGTCGTCAGAAAATTTATTCTTTGTCCAGATATAATTTTCGGGCAATCTGACTCCAAGAGTGTTGATTTGCCCAAGCCTTACCCTTTTCACTCATCTGCTTTCTTAAATCCGAATGATTGATGAGCGTTGCAATTTTTTGAGTAAGTTCACTAGGTTGGTGCGGATCAGCAAGCAATCCCGTCTCTCCATCAATTACCGCATCTTCTACCCCTCCTGTTTTGTGGGCAATAATTGGTAATCCATGGGCGGAGGCTTCAAGATAAACAAAGCCAAAGCCTTCGATACTTTTTTTCTGAGGGATAGAAGTCAGGGCAAATAAATCACTATTCTCATACTCGGTCCTTAGTTCCTCATCATTTAATTCTCCCGCAAAAATTATTTTGCAAACGGACTGAGAAGCTAAAGTTTTTAACTTTTTAAAATAAGGTGAATCGATCACTGGGCCGACAATTCGACAGACAAACTTTTCTTGGATCGAACGATCTAACCGGTTGATTGCCTCGATTAATTCCAACTGTCCTTTTCTTGGATGAATCCTTCCAACGGACAATAAAATAATAAGGCTTCCCGCAGAACGAGATAAGTTTTTACTATCAATGTTGTGGCGAGGGATTACATTTCGGGCAGGTGCTCCAGAAATTTTCCTAATGCGGTCGGAGATTTCTGGGCATAAGAGCCTTAGGTTTTCTTCATTATGTTTGGATAAT